>ERZ773164.1473-NODE-1473-length-23486-cov-7.900474_pt1 | contig 23486 bp, 19 predicted proteins | sample MGYA00511917_ERZ773164 | MGnify/ENA primary metagenome ERZ773164 (study PRJEB29015, sample SAMEA2737847) | human gut metagenome | biome: human gut; feature: human-associated habitat; material: faeces | place: China | collected 2012 ...
CTATCCGCAAACGGCTGTCAGCCACATCGTCCGAACACAGCACTTATATTTTGCGTAGCGGGATACCACCTCGGCCTGCTTCGGACCTTTCATGAATATTCTTTAAATTTTTATATTTGAACGGAATTGTTTTGTGTACCGAGTGCTTTTGCCAGATGTTTTCGCGCGCTTTCCGGTGATTCCTTCAGGACTGCGGCAAATTCTTCGCAGAGCAGGCGCCCGACTTTGCTCAGGAAATCCTTGTCTGTGGTAGCAAGTCTTTTTTCAGAACGGATCAGGCGAAGCTCTTTTTCGTAGTTGTTATGATATTTTTTTAATCCAAATCTGATACTCCTTGCTTTCCCCGCTTTCCACCTTCTGAAGAAAATGCCGGTTCAAAAAGTTATCGTCTTCATCGGAGCGGATGGCCGATCCATTCCAGGGTTCTACACATAAGAACGGCGCTTTGGTGGCGGCTGCGGTCCAGAAGGCAACGGTGGCAAAATCCGGGTAGGAGACTTCCACGCCGTATCCGGTGGCTTGATTTTTCAGTGCCACTTTTTTGGAACGCAGATCCGTAAAGAAAATGGCATCATTCGCGAAAAGTTCGTGGGTCAGCGGGATGACAGCTGCGTGATCCAGGATCGGGGTATAGGAGTTCATGTTGAATTCCATGCGGTTTAAGTCATAGGAGTGATATCCGGCGGTTCCTTCCTGTTCAAATTCCAGAACGTAATCTTCGAATCGTTCCCCGGAATGCAGAGGACAGTTGAAGCCGGGATGAGCGCCAAGCTGGTAGTACATGGGTCCGGTGCCGGGATTGGTTACGGTGTAATGAATCCGGATGCCGTCCTCAGTCAGTGCGTAAGTCAGCTTCAGGTGAAATGCGAAGGGATAGTGGGCACGGGTTTCAGGAGAGTCGGTGAGGATGAAGGAAGCCTCCTGCTCGGACAAAACAGATACAGCAAAGTCTGCGTTCCGGCAGAATCCGTGCTTGGGAATGGAATAAATCTGCCCGTTCAGCGTATATTTTCCGTCCCGGCAGTTTCCAACGGTTGGGAACAGGAGCGGAGAGCTGCTTTTCCAGTGGGCAGGATCCCGCTGCCAGATATATTCTGTGCCGGATTTGCTTTTCAGAGATATAAGCTGTGCGCCGATGGAATCAATCCGCGCTGTCATTGTGTGGTTTTTTAAGGTTACGATCATAGTAAGTTTCCCCCTGTATCATGATAATTCTATTATAGCGGATCACGGAAAAAAGAAAAGGCAGACCGTCTGCTTGGTGCATTGTCCTATACCATTTCCATGGAATGCTTCAAAACCTGTGAATGTCATGAAATATGGACTTGGATTCCGCTACGCTTGTCTTGGTCCGTTGGAAGTAGCAGATTTGGCGGTCTGGACACCTTCACCCATATCAGCAGCTATCTGATGAAAGATCTGTGTGATTCAAAAGAAGCAACAAAGGAGAGGGATGAGAAGTTTTTGAGGGTGTATCAGGCTTTATATGGAAGTAAACAAAATCACCGGATAAAAAAGAGCGCAGATTGGAATGGTGAATTTCCTGTGCTCTTTTGCGATTCACAACATTAGAAAGTGCGAGATGCGGCAGCGCGAAAAAATATTGACAGTTACAAATCAAAAGATTACAATACTAACTGTTTGAATGCAAAAAATAAAGATTGGAGAATAGCATGAAGGAGTCATTACATTATTTGCTCATGGCAAATCAGATGCTGGTTCAGCGCCAGCTCCTGGATCGGTTAAAGAACACCGGGCTTACTATTGGTCAGCCGAAGGTGCTGGATTACCTGACTGATCATGATGGAAGCAGCCAGAAAGAGATTGCGAAGGGTTGTTTTCTGGAGGCCGGATCACTGACCTCAATTCTAAACCGTATGGAGAAGAAGGGCCTGATTGAGAGGCGTATGCTGAATGGAAACCGACGGACGCTGCATGTATTTCTGACAGAGCAGGGGAAGTCTAGCCGGGATCTGGTGAAAACTGCGTTTTCCCGCATTGAAGCTCAGGGCGTTAGCGGAATTTCTTCGGAGGAATATGATGCGTTCATGAAAACGTGCCGGAAAATCTATGAAAATCTGATGAAACCGGAACAGAATGAAAAACTGGAAGAGGAAAGGGAAGGTTAGGTATGCCAATCGGAGTTTTAATCAATGCGTTGTCTGTTGTGATCGGCGGACTCATCGGCCTGACGGTGAAGAATCGGCTGGATCTGGATTTTAAGGAAAAACTGAATATGATCTTTGGTGTCTGTGCCATGGGCATGGGAATCAGCTCTGTTATGCTGATGAAGAATATGCCGGCTGTTATTTTTTCCATTGTGATCGGAACTGCAATCGGTCTGGCCATCCATCTCGGGGACCGGATTCAGCGTGGGGCAGGATTGATGCAGCGGGTGGCCTCAAAAATTGTGAAGCAGAAAGATACTTCCATTTCAGAAGAAGAGTTTATGACAACTCTTGTCACTGTGATTGTGCTGTTTTGCGCAAGCGGTACAGGAATTTACGGCTCCATTGTATCGGGAATGACTGGTGATAACAGTATCCTGATTGCAAAGTCTGTGCTGGATCTGTTTACAGCTATGATTTTTGCCTGCATGCTGGGCGGTGTGGTATCTCTGATCGCAATTCCGCAGGTGGTTATTTTCCTGGCATTGTTTTTGTGTGCAGGATTGCTCTATCCGCTGACTACACCGGAGATGATCGATGATTTCAAGGCAGCGGGCGGATTTATTATGCTGGCTACGGCTTTCCGCATGATGCAGGTAAAAATATTTCCTACTGCTGACATGATTCCGGCTATGGTATTGGTATTTCCGGTGAGCTGGAGCTGGAGCACTTTTATTCTTCCACTGGTCAGTTAAAGAATCAGTTAAATGAAAGCGTAAAGCATGTGACAATTCTGTCAATACCTTGACTAATTTTTGTATATTCAGTAAAATGATGCTATATGTAAGAGGAAACTGCGGAACTATCCGCACAATAAGGCAGACTATGAAGCGGCAGAAAGGTGTGGACAGACGCATGAAATTAAATCGTACAACCCAGCGGACCATAGAGATTCTGGAGCTGATCTCCCAGAAACCGGAGGGAGCATCGCTTGATGAGCTTTGCGACCGCCTGGAGCTGCCAAAGACCAGTGCCTATGATATTGTCACCACACTGGAGGCACTTGGTATGGTGCAGATCAGCTGGGGACAGAAAAAGCGCTACACCATCGGGCTTACCGCATATCGCATTGGCATCAACTATACCAACAATTTAAATATTATGAATGTCATGGAGCCGGAGTTAAAAAAGTTTGCCCATGAAATTGGAAAGACCGTGTTTTTCGGGGTACGGTCGGACAGTGAGGTCGTTTATATCTGCAAGTTTGAACCGGAAAACCCGATCATCACCACGGCAACGGTGGGAAGCCGCATCCCCATGCACTGCACGTCGCTCGGCAAGGCCATTCTGGCTTACAGTGAGCCGGAGATTCTGCAGCCGCTTTTAAAGCGTATGGATTTTGTGAAGCGCACAGAGCGTACCATCACCGATCCGGACCGCCTTATGGAGGAGCTGGAGCAGGTGCGGGAGCAGGGCTACGCGCTGGATGCCCGTGAGATGGAGGAGCATGCAGAGTGCGTGGGTGCACCGGTATTTGGGGCAGATGGCGGACTGGTGGGAGCAGTCAGTGTTTCAACATTGTACCGGGATGCCGTCAATTATGAAGAACTGGGGCAGGTTGTATTAAAAAAAGCAAGACAGCTTTCGGAAATGCTGGGGTATATCCGGTAGCACAATCGTTCAGGAGAAGGAGGTAAGAGTGACATGCGGAAAGAACAGGTTTTATCCAGAATGAGAGAAGAATGTCTCATTGCAGTGATTCGCGCGAAAAACCCGGAACAGGGAGAGAAAATTGTTGAGGCGGTCATCGCGGGAGGCATTCATTTTATTGAGATCACTATGACCATGGATGAGGGCAATCCGGTGGAGTTTATCTCTGCCATGGCAGCAAAATACCGGAAAGATGACCGCATTGTCATTGGCGCGGGAACCGTGCTGGATCCGGAAACCGCAAGAGCGGTGATTCTGGCGGGCGCGAATTATGTGGTGAGTCCGGGACTGAATCTGGACACCATTAAGCTGTGCAACCGCTACCGGGTGCCGATGCTTCCGGGTGTCATGACTCCTACCGAAGCCATCACCGCGCTGGAAGCAGGCTGTGACGTGATCAAATTATTCCCGGGCAATATTCTGGGACCGGCGGCTATCAGTTCCTTTAAGGGACCGCTTCCCCAGGGAGAATTCATGCCATCTGGCGGTGTGGATGTGGACAACGTAGACAAGTGGATCAAAGCCGGAGCCTATGCTGTTGGAACCGGAAGTAGCCTGACAAAGGGTGCCAAGACCGGAGATTTCGCTGCGGTAACCGCCAAGGCGAAGGAGTTTGCAGAGGCTGTAAAGGCGGCCCGTAAGTAGGGATTTTCTGAACTGCAGGGCAGTAAATAACCGGATGAAGTCGGAGGAGAAAGATATGGCTAAGATTGTGACCATGGGGGAGATTATGCTCAGATTATCCACCCCGGGCAATGAAAAATTTATACAGGCAGATGAATTTGATATCAATTATGGCGGAAGTGAGGCCAATGTGGCGGTATCTCTTGCCAATTACGGATATGATACAGAGTTTGTAACTGCAATCCCGGACAATCCTATCGGAGACTGCGCGGTTGCGGCGATGCGCAAATATAATGTAGGAACAAAGTTTATCTCCCGTAGCGGAGACCGCCTTGGCATCTACTATCTGGAACCGGGTTCCTCCGTGCGCCCGTCTAACATTGTGTATGACCGTGCCGGATCTTCCATTGCCTGCGCGACGGCAGATCTGTTCGATTTTGACGCCATTTTCGCGGATGCGGACTGGTTTCATTTCACCGGCATTACTCCGGCTCTTTCTGACAGCGCGGCAAAACTTACGGAGGAGGCACTGAAGGCTGCAAAGGCTCATGGCCTTACCGTGTCTGTGGATTTAAACTTCCGCAAAAAGCTCTGGTCCCAGGAAAAGGCCCGTGAGGTCATGACCAATCTCATGCAGTATGTAGATATCTGTATCGGCAATGAAGAGGATGCGGAGAAGGTGCTGGGCTTCAAGCCGGAGGGCAGTGATGTCATGTCCGGCAATCTGGAGCTGTCCGGTTACATGAACATTTTCGGACAGATGGCAGACCGTTTTGGCTTCCGTTACATCGCAAGCTCCCTGCGGGAGAGCCACAGTGCCTCTAACAATGGCTGGTCTGCCTGTATCATGGACGGAAAAACAAAGGAATTCTATCATTCCAGAAAATATACCATCGCGCCGATTGTGGACCGCGTTGGTGGCGGTGACGCCTTTACATCTGGCCTGATCTGCGGCCTGCTGGATGGAAAAGAGATGAAGGATGCCCTGGAATTTGGAACCGCGGCGGCAGCCTTAAAGCATACAATTCCGGGTGATGTCAACCTGATGACCCGTGCGGAAGTGGAGAAGCTGGCCGGCGGGGACAGCTCCGGAAGAGTACAGCGATAAAAACAGAATATAAGAGCATAAAAAGAACCTGGAAAACGTTTGATTCGCTTTCCAGGTTCTTTTTATGCTCTGCCTGTCGGGGAGGTGCGGTGGCGCATCCGCCGATTCTGTTAAATGTCAGCTACTGCGGTCCGATATATTCATCACCGCTGAATCCAAGGATCAGCATGAAGATCGGATTTAAGAAGAACAGGCCAATGGTAAAACCAACGCCATGTCCGAATGCTTTTGCCAGCTTATTTAAAGAAATGATGTTAAAGATGGCAACGATCAATACGATCAAAGTTCCAAGCAGTGAAGGAATGCCTTCGGTTGCTTCCTGCAGGATTCCACCTACAATGCCGCCAATCAGGACAATCCAGAATGCTCTGGTGTTCCAGGTGAACTTGTACTGCGTGTAGGTGTTGTAGAATGGAACAATTGCCTTCCAGCCAGGTTCGCCTGCCTTCTCAAAAATCTTCCAGTAAGCGACAACCTGCAGAATGTACCATCCAATTACAAGAATGAAGATGGTTCCAAGACTTGCAAGGAGCAATGCTGTAAAAGAATCCATAGTAATTACCTTCCTTTCCCTTTTGTATACATCCAGTATAGAGTTTGCTAAGAAAATAGTCAACAACATTACAGTCTTTTCTAAAAAATTACGGTTTATTACGGTTCCATTACTTCGCTTGACCCTGGAACTGTTCCAGGGTGTAGAGTCGGGATGTCAGAAACAAAGACACCTGAAAGGAGAATTTACTATGAAAAAACATACCAGAACTTTATTGATACCGTGCGCGGCAGCAGCGCTGACGATTGGAAGTTCTATGATGGCCTTCGCGGCCACTGGCTGGCAGCAGGAAGACGGAACCTGGCACTATTATGACAAAAACGGGGATACGGTTACCTCTTCCTGGAAAAAATCCGGCAATGACTGGTTCTGGCTGGATGAAGACGGAGAGATGGCAGTCAGCCAGCTGGTAGAGGACAATGACAATTACTATTATGTCAATGAAAGTGGTGTCATGGTGCGCAGCCAGTGGAGAGAGCTGGAAAACGATGATCCGCAGGATGACGATGAGTCTGATACCGTATGGTATTATTTCGGCGCTGACGGAAAAGCTTACAAAGCGAAGGATTCCGGAAGAGTGAATTTTAAGACCATTGTCCGTGCAGACGGTGCAACGAAAAAGTATGCGTTTGATGAGGAAGGAAAGATGCTCTACGGCTGGATCGATGAACAGGGTGAGCGTCAGACCGGCGATGACGCATGGCAGACCGGCCTGTATTATCTGGGAGGACCGGACGATGGTGCCATGAGAAGCCATCAGTGGGAACGTCTGGACGCGGTGGATGACGACCAGACGAACGATGAGTTCCAGGATTGGTACTGGTTCTATTTCAATGCCAACGGCAAGAAAGCGGCAGATACGAAAAAGACCATCAACGGACGCAAGTATTACTTTGAGGAATACGGAAATGCACGCTTCAGCTGGTATGCAACCTCCAGCAATGCTTCTGTTGCAACTCCGAGCTTCTACAGCCCGATCCAGGACAGCTGGATGTCCGTAGGCTGGTTCAAGACCGTGCCGGGTGAGGAGACGGATCCGGAAGGATACTCTGACGGTGACGAGCGCTGGTATTATGCGGAGAAGGATGGAGATGTAGTAAAGAGCCGTATTAAGAAGATCAATGGTTATTACTATGCATTTGATGAATACGGCAAGATGCTGGAAGGTCTTTACAAGCTGGAGGTATCAGATAAGGATATTCTGTCCTACACGGAAATCGAGAGCGGGAATGATCTGCCTGAGGATGGCGATATCGAGGAGGTTTATTACTTTGGAGGAAACTCCAAGGCAGGCGCTATGAAGACCGGAATGACGACTCTTGATATTGATGGTGAGCGTTACACCTACAACTTCCGCAAGAGCGGTGATGAGCGCGGACAGGGCTATAATGGCATTGAGGACGGCGCGATCTATGAGAAGGGCAAACGCCTGGAAGCTGATAAGGATGAGAAGCTGAAGAAAGTGGAGTGGGATGGTGAGACATACCTGGTCAACACTTCCGGTAAGATCCAGAAAAATAAGAAGAATGCGAAAGATGCCGATGATCGTTATTACTGCACCGACAGCAAGGGCATTGTTACCTACGAAGGAATGGAGAAGAAAAGCGAAAAATAACTGAGAATATTGCAGCAACCATCACATAATGAAAGAAAACTCTCTGCATAATAGAAGAGGTCCTGGTTTCAGGACCTCTTTTCGTATAAAATAGGAAATAATCAAAGCCGTATTTTTGTGTGGATGGTTCCATTTTCGCAGAATATATGCGATAATGAAATAACAGAAGTTTTTCCATAAGAGAGGGACAGACTATCCATCATCCGAAGAAAGAAATGGTGTTCCTTATCCGTGCGATGTTTGGAAAAGCATTAAAAACCAATGACGCACTTGCGTTTGCGGTGCTCACAGGATGTCTTCGTGTTTCGAAGGAAAGTATTTTTACAGGACTTAATAACTTTAAAATTCTTTCGATTACGGATACACGCTTTGATGAGCAGTTCGGTTTTACGGATGCAGAGGTCCAAAAGCTGCTTTCAGACTATCATCTTGAAAATAGATTCAGGGAAGTGAAAGAATGGTACGATGGCTACCGTTTCGGAAAAGCGGATGTTTATTGTCCATGGGATGTTATCAACTTTGTGGACCGGGCCAAGGATGATCCAGAAGCTAAACCGGAGGCATATTGGATCAATACGAGTGGCAATGATCTGGTAAAGCGATTTATCGATAAGGCTCATAAAACAACAAAAAATGAAATCGAGCGCCTGATTGCTGGGGAAGTAATTGAAAAGGAACTTCGCCTAGATCTCACCTATGAGGAAATCGATCAGAGTATTGAAAATCTCTGGAGTGTGCTCTTTACAACCGGATATCTTACGCAGGTAGGAAGGACAGAAGAGGGAGCTTACCGCCTGGTTATTCCAAACCGGGAAGTGCGGGAGGTTTTTCGGCTTCAAATAAACGAATGGTTTAAGAAATCAATTTTCAGTAATACGGAGCGCCTGAATGCATTCTGGAAAGCTGTTGAAGCAGGGGATACAGAAGGAATCGAGCAGTATTTAAACCGTGTACTGAATAATTCCATCAGTGTATTTGACACAAAAGCAAGAAAGGAAGAAAAAGAAAGTTCCTATCAGAATCTTCTTGTTGGCATCCTGACAGGAAATGCTGACTGGCTTGTAAAATCAAATGTTGAAGCGGGGGAGGGATTTGCAGATATTATTGTGGAGACGGACGACCCGGACGCTGGTATTGTCATTGAACTAAAGTATACAAAGAGCTTTGATGAAATGGAAACTGCCTGCCAGAAAGCTCTTGATCAGATCCAGGATCGCCGTTACCAGGAATTCCTCATAAACGATGATCGGAAAGATATTCATTTGTACGGTATTACTTTCTGCAAAAAACGGTGTAGAGCAATAACGGAAGTGCTTCCGAATCAATAGCTAAAATCATGAGTGTGCAACGAAAAATTCCTAAAACAGCATTCAAGAGCAGCTGATCAAATTGGTCAGCTGTTTTTTTGCTAAAAAATCCCGCCTTGAAATTTACATGTGAAAAGTTTAGAATAAATAGAACAAATGTTCGTTTTAGGGAGCAGATATGAAGCGAATTATTTTTCATGTAGATGTAAATTCGGCTTTTTTGTCGTGGGAGGCCTGTTACCGGATTCATCATCTGGGAGGAAAACAGGATTTGCGAAAGCTGGTGAGTGCTGTAGGCGGCGATCGGGAGAAAAGGCACGGTATCATTCTGGCTAAATCTATTCCAGCGAAGAAATATCACATACAGACTGGAGAGACTGTTGTTTCCGCAAAAGAAAAATGTCCTGGCTTGATTTTGGTCCCTCCGAACTATGATTTATATAACAGATCCTCAAAGGCTCTTATAAAGCTTCTCAGTGAATATACAGATAAAATTGAATCGATCAGATGTTCCTGATCGGAAACGAAAGCTTCCACAATAGCAATATGCATCATCACTGCAGCACTCCTTTTACCTCGATGCTTCCAAACCAATTAGGTCGAGGTTTGACCATTTGCGTCGAGATGGTTTTCAGAAAAACACGTAATTGATATACTATTAGTATAGAATATTATGCGAAAAAAGGAAATATTGCGGGAGCTTGATGTTTATCTTAGTCGAGAAGACTCTCACCTCTTTCGGGTGGTGAGTAATAGCAAATTTGTCTCAGTGGGAGGAAAATGGTATGAGAAAAAAATCGAAACGAATTTTAGCAGCTGCATTGTCAGCTATATTAATATGGAACACATGTGAATGGCAGCCGCAGGCATTGGCGGCCGATTCGCTGCAGCAGATCGGAGCTGAAACGGAGGCAGATGATACTGAGGAAACAGCAGAAAAAGAAGCTACATTAAAAAAATCTGCGTTAAAAGCCTCTCCGTCGAATGCGGAAGAAAAAGATAACCGCGGCGAGTCAGGTACAAACAAATCAGAAGCAGAATCAGGGGCAAACAAAGCAGAATCAGGGGCAGATGCAGATACAGGCAAAGCAGAAGCGGGAGCAGATGCAGGCGCAGACAAAGCAGAGGCAGGTGCAAATGAAGCACCAAACGGCACAGCAACAGGAGCAGAGATAAAAACAGAGATAGAGGCGTTCTTGGAGCTGGATGAGGCCATTGCAGTGCAGAAGCTCTCTCTGGGTGCAAAAGAAAGCGATATCATCCTTCCGGATACCCTGGAGGTTGAGGTGGAAGGGGTGGATGAAATGCTGGCGGAAGACAGCCAGAATGTGCATCTGGTGGAAGCAGCGAATAAGGGCACAGAGAAAGATACAGAGGCGGAAACGGCAACCTGGCAGATTTCCGGCATAACCTGGAAACTGAACGAAGAGCAGAGTGACCTCCCGGAGTTTCACGGCGGCATTTCCGAAAAAGACTATTTCGAAGAATTTGACGAAAACGGCGAGCCAGTCGAGACTTCGACGAAGACCTGGGCAGGCTACGCTGAGGCGAATCAGGAATATAATGGTCGTGTGTATGTGTATACCCCGATCTTGCCGGAGAATCTGGGCAAATTTGAAGTGGCGGATACGGCTGACCTGCCGGAGATTGATGTGATGGTAGGGGACGCGGGCGTGGCGCTGCTGGCGGATGCACCGTATGATTTGAATGGTAATTATCTGGAAATTGATGGAAACAATGTGGATCAGTTTGATGGAAAAACCATAACCGGCAACTATTGTCCTACCAACCGACCAGAGTCTACATATACAGACATCAAGGGCGGTATCACAATTGATGATGTTACGGTCAATCTGACCATTAAAAATGTAACGATCCAATCCGGTGGCAATGGTGCCAGTGGATGGGATCTGGCTGGTATTTACCTGAAAGGCAATGCCCGGCTGAATCTGACCTTAGAAGGAGACAATACACTTTTGGGGCTGGATCATGGAGCCGGAATTGAGGTGGAAAAAAGGGCAACACTGGTTATTACGGAGAATAGTACCGGAAGCCTGAGGGCAGTGGGAGGTGCCTATGGGGCCGCCGGTATCGGAGGAAATGCCGGATCAACAGATTCCGAAGGTGCGAACTATGGGACAGGAACGATTAGAATCAAGGGTGGAACCATTTCAGCTGATGGTGGAGCTTATTGGGTTCCCCAAACGAGGGATTATGAAGGAGGAGCCGGAATCGGAACCGGTCGCTATGGAATCGGCGGAATCATTGAAATACTGGGCGGAACGATAACCGCAGAAGGAGGAAAGCAGACAGGAGCCGGAATCGGAGGCGGAATGAGTGGAAGGGTAGACACGATCGTGATCGGCGGGACGATAGGCAAAGCTCCCGATATAACCGTATCTTCTTATAAGGATAGTACGAAGGGATACATGGGAGCTGCCATCGGCAGCGGATGGAATGGAGTGAGTGGTTTAATATTATCCTGTGGCGATATCCGGATATTAAGTGGATCTGTGGAGGTAACGGGAGGAAATATTGGTTATGGAGTGTTACGGCCTCTTGGTGGAAATAGCATGAAAGGCGGCAGTATCACTATTTCCGAGAAGGTGCAGTTAAAACTGCCGGTTGGAAGCAAGATTGAGCCACGGGGAGACTGTACCTACGGGAAGAAAACATTCCAGATCGCCGCATATGATAACCAGCTAGCTAATGGAACCTATCAGGCTGACATATCCCTGTATCGGGAGAATGATAGAGAAAGAACAACCCCGGTTTATCAAACCAATGCAGAAATGACCGTCTCCGGATTCAGGGGAACGATACCGGATATAACCCAGTGGATAGGCCATTCTGGAAATATGCAGATGGTTGTAGCGCTGCAGCCTTCCGGTAGCGGGACAGTTAAGACGATGGAGGGAAGGGTTGCTTTAAACAAAGGAACGGATGAAACCATCTCCGTCATGCTTGGACAAAACGCCTACCAGAAGACAATGGATCTGACCATCCATGATGGCCGTTTGAAGAATGATAAAAATTATACACTGACGGTTCAAATCGGGAAAGAAGCAAGCGAAGGCGGCACTGCACCGGATGTAGTAAGCTATTCATCTAAAAAAGCTTCCGGTTATCAGCTAAAGACGGATAAAGTCAGCTGGTATACGCCTCTGTCCGGAGAGGTTCCGGTATCGGTTCTGGTACAGGAAGAAGGAGGGGAAGGAGAAAATACGAATAGCTTTACAGTAACAGGAACCCTCACGATGAAGCCAGAGGAGGAAACGAATCTTTCCCTCACCATCGGAGAACCCCTGTATCCTGTCCGGTTCCACTTCTATTCATCAAAGGTGCAGGCGGCAGAGAATGTATCCCTAACAGCCGGACGGCTGGCTGGAGCCTTAGAAGCTCCGGTGGAATTAAAGCAGGACGAAGGCCAGTTTGCCTTTGACGGGAAGCTGACAATCGATGCAGAAGCAGGCAATCATGCATATGCTCTGGCATATCTTCCGGCCGGAAATTACCGGTTTGTGATAAATACAGGCATCACAGAATTAGGCAGCTCTGATGGAAGATTTACTCTGGACAACGAAACGGTAAAGGCAGCGGCTGCCGGAACGGATATCATCGTATTAAATGCGGCAGAGGCACTGGAGGGAGAGCTGGATCTGTCCCTTGGAAATATATCTTTTTCCGAGGAAAATGGTAAGCTGACAATTTTATATTCTAAAAGAGATGCTTCCGGCCAGGCGGTTACAGCAAAGCTAATAGACCAGTCCTATGATAAATGCTATCGGATCACTTCATCTGTGAATAATGTAGAGAATTATCATCTCTCCGTGGATACACCAGCTTCCAGAGAACTAAAGCTCGTATTAAAAAACCTTACGATTACACCGACACAGGCTATCGCACCGATTCAGATAAACGGAGCGTCCCAGGTGATCACCTATCTGGAAGGGGAAAACACGATTTCGATTAATATATCAGGGAAATCTTCATCAGGGTTAAATGTTTCACCTGCCGGCATCAGTGTGGCAAGCGGTGCAAAGCTTACGATTGACAGTGAGCCGGGACAGCCGGGCTCCATAGAGGTACTCAATAAAAAAGATATACGCTGGGCTGGTGCAGCAATTGGAGGAGATGGAGGGCAGGATGCAGGAACCATTCATATCAAGGGGGGAACTGTAATTGCAACTTCCGCTTCTTTCGGAGCGGCTATCGGTGCTTCGGCAGGAAAAAGTGTAGAAGAAATACGGATTAGCGGAGGAACGGTAACTGCAAAAAGTAGTAGTAATGGTGCCGGAATCGGAACAGGAAGTGCTAATAGCCAGAAAAGAACCGGTAAAATCGTGATAGAAGGCGGAACGGTGAATGCAAGCTCGGAGAGCGGCGCAGGAATAGGAAGCGGTCATGGATATGCTCCTGGAGACTCAGCGATAACTGCTGATATTGAGATTCATGGCGGAATGATTACAGCTTATTCTGAAGTGGGAGCCTGCATCGGAAGTGGTAAGAGCAGTTCATCGAAGGTGCTGATTGACGGTGGCACAATCTGCTTAGATAATAGAGACAAAGGCTATAGGAACGTTGCTCATATTGGAAAGGGGGCTGAGAATTCTACACTGCCACAAACTGATGTGACGATTACGGGCGGAACGATCTGTTTGATAAGGGCGAATGGATATATATCGCGACCGATCATTTATGGCTGGGAACAGGTAGATGGAAATGGGCAACAGAATAAGCCCAAAGATGCGAATGGTAAGCCGGTTTATTTCACCACAGCGGATCTGACCGGTATCTATGAGCATAATACACTGGTTGAACAAGCAGGTATTGAAGGAAGCTCTTACAGCTTTCAGGATGTCCGGACAGATGCCAGCGGAAAGCTCTATATGTACCTTCCGGCTTCGGAGGCAGTGAAAGCCTCCTTTGGCGGTGTGGAATTTACCGGAAAGGTTGAGGCAGGTAAGGATGAGAATGTATTGGAGCGTGAAGAGGCCTCTATTGATTATCGAAGAGAAGTCCTGAAAAATATGGCTCTGTATGATCTGGAATATGCGGAATCTCAGGATGCCACAACCTGGAAAAGAATCTCGAAAGGCGGCGAGGTTTCTCTGACAGAAATTCTGGATAAACAGCCGGAGAGTGCGACCAAGACCCTGTATGTGCGCAAGGCAGCCGCAGGTTCCGAAGCAGCAGGCGCTGTAACCGAGATAAAGCTTCCGGCAAGACCGGCAAAACCGGACCCGATACAGGGAACAGATGTAACGAAAGGCAGCTACTCTATCAAGGTAAAAGGACAGGCCGATTCCCCTTACGAGTACGGAATTGCCAAATCTGCGGATGGTGAGCTTCAGTGGCAGCCGGAGAGGACGTTTACATCGCCGAAGCCGGCTCACACGTATTACATAACCCTTCGTGTGAAAGCAACAGACCGTAGTTTTGCATCGAAGCCAGCTGATCGTTTGTCGGTGACAACACCGGATACATTACTGATCGACGGTCCCGCCAGCAAAGCATCTTTTGAAACGATAGGAACCTATGGACAGACACTTGATCAGATTCTGGTACATCTGGCAGAGGGATTTAAGGTTGTTAATTATAGTAGATCACCGGTTTCTGGAAAATGGAAGTTCAGTGCGAATCAGAGCGGAACGCCCGCTTCCTCTATTTATCCGGAGGTAAAGGGAACCACTGCATATCAGGTAGAATTTATACCGACTAAAACATCAGAAGGGCAGTATGGAGAAACTTTGACCCAAAGCGTGATTCCGGAGGTATCACCGAAAGAGTTGCATGCAGTTCTTACGACACCTATTGAAAAAGACTATGACGGAAGGACCGATATCGCATTAAAGGCGACGGTAGAGATAGGTACTCCGGGTCAGAGCTACACGATCAGTGGCCTGAAGGGAAGCTTTGCAGATGCCAATGCCGGAACCGGTAAGACGGTAACCATTGATTCCTCAGAGGCAAGGGTTGAGACGGGTGAGAGCACAGTGAATCTGCAGAATTACCTTATCACATATCCAGTTCAGACCGGAACCATCCGTCCGATACAGGGTTCGGTTTCGATTGATCCGCAAGCATGGACCGGAGAAAAAACCTATGGAGATGACAGCTTTTCCTTGACAGGTGTGAAGAAAGTGGGAGATGGAGCTCTGAAGTATGAAAGCTCCGATGAAAAGGTTCTCACCGTGGACGAACAGGGACAGGTGACCATCAAAGGCACTGGTTCTGCAGAGGTAAGCATCACCATGGAAAAGGGAACAAATTACCTTGGCACAAGCACACCGGCAGAGGGAAGGATCACTATTGAAAAAGGAACACTCACCCTTGCCTTAACGGCTGTGAACCGGAGTACCGGAGTGCAGCAGCCGGAAGGGATTCTCGGAACCTACGAGGATGATTTTGATATCATTGCACGTATTCAGGGAGCGTATGGTGACAAACTGCAGGGTAAGATCCGCTTCTATGACAATGGAATGCAGAATCCGGATACGATCTCTGTAGGGGAAGCTGGAACTGCGGTTCTCAACCTGCCAAAGCCGGGAGTCGCATCCGTAGGAACGCACCGGATGACAGCCGAGTTTGATTTTGACACTCATCAGGAGTGGGCAGCCAAATACAACGCGCCTGCTCCGGCTGCATTTACATTTACGATCGGAAAGGTGGCTGCACCGCAGATCACCTGGCCGACGGCAGCGTCGGTGAAGGCGGGAAGTACTCTGAGTGACTCTGCCTTATCAGGAGGAAGTACCGAATACGGAAGCTTTGCCTGGAAGAATCCGGCGCAGACGGCACAGGCGGGCACCCATAGCTACGAGATGGTATTTACACCGAATGAATGGGCATCCGCTCGTTATGAGATCGCAGCGATGACCGGTACGGCAGAAGTGACAGCAACGGAAAATAAGCCGGATGAAACGGAAAAACCGGGCGAAGCAGGCAAGCCGAACGAATCGAACAGAACGGATGATTCGGATGAGCCGGAAAGACCGAGTCGCAACAACTCGTCCTCCGGACAGAATAAAACCTCAGGCAGCGGTGTAGTCAGCCACGATTCAATCAAAGGAACGGTCGACAGTATGGCAGGAATTATCACAGGAGAAACAAACAGCTTTGCCAATGACGGAAAGAGCCATTGGATGCTGGATGAGCATGGCTGGTGGTTACGCTTTGCAGATAATACCTACCCGAAGGGAAGCGTGCGTGAATCCGGTGATATTTCGCATAGCTGGGAGCATATCAACGGAACATGGTGGGCCTTTGATGAAACGGGTTATGCCAAGACAGGCTGGTTAAGAGACGAGGATTACGGCGGCTGGTTCTATATGGATCTGGAACACGGCATGCAGACCGGCTGGGTGCTTCTCAATGGAGCATGGTACTATTTTAATCCGGTTTCCGATGGAAAGAGAGGCATGATGTATGCCGGACAAAGAACACCAGACGGATACTATGTAGAGAAAAACGGTGTCTGGGACGGAAGAAACAAGCAGTAAAACGAGCTTCAAGCCGAACCTCCGTGGGACTTGGCGCGTGTACTAACTATAGAATAATCCGGAAGGGATCCGCAGGCTTTGGGAATCCTTCCGGATTTCTATTTATTGACTTAGAATAGAGTTTTTACCGTTGATAAATGAATGCCCGGAAGAATCCTGCTTGATTATTCGGACGGAAAAACTGGATAATAGTAAAGACTGGAATTTCTGGAAGAAAAAAAGTGGAATTTGCTGTGACAAGCTTAATGAAAAGTCTTACCAATGTTGGGTTCAAAAGGCGTTCCATTCATCGGAATGTCCTGTTTCTGAGAAGATGCTACAGTACTTTATCAGTCGGAGCGCCTACGCATATCAGGAACGGAGAGATGGAAAAGATGAAAGTATTGATTTATACCAGATTTCCATTTTCATCAAGCAGATCGCGTTTGCCGCAATGGAGACCGGGATAAGCGAAGAGATTATTAATCAGGTGGTACCGGCTGCGATTGGAAAAAGCTGGGAATTGGCATCAGAGCTTCTATTTGACCCCATGGTAGGCATGAAGCTTGCCATAGAATTATTTGATAGTGGGAACAAAAGTCTTATGATTTATGGAATAAATGAAAGAAATTTATTTATCCAAACCATGGCCAGATTAATCGTATAAAGAATAAGAACCCAGGCAGAAATCAGTTACAAGATGATGCCTGGGTTTTTATATATCTGCGTTAGCGAAGTATACAGAATACATATATTAATAATAATTACTATTATTGACTTAATGAGAAAAATAGGTTATAATACAGACATACAAAAAAGAGAAAATTTGGAAGAAATGAAATGCTGGAAAATCTAGTGGAAACTCGTTGACAATAGAGAGAGAATTATATCGAAAAGGAGAAGAGTGGCTATGAAAAAATTTGAATGTGAACCATGTGGATACATTTATGATCCTGTAGTAGGTGATCCGGATAGCGGTATTGCTCCTGGAACGGCATTTGAGGATATTCCAGACGATTGGGTATGTCCGATTTGCGGACTTGGAAAAGATGTTTTTGTACCAGCGGAAGGTTAGAAACAATGAAATAATCCAAAATAAAAGAAATGGAGGACAGACTATGACTTACGATTATGATATCACTTTCGAAGATAACTTATTGACCGGGAATAAGATGATTGATGAGCAACACAAAGAACTGATTGAGCGAATCCGGAACTTTGTATTTGCCTGTCAGGACGGAAAAAGTAAGGTAAATGCGATAAAAATGCTGGATTATCTGGACGAGTATACTGATTTCCATTTCAAAGAAGAGGAAATATTGCAGGAAAAGGCCGAATATCCGGATCGTGGCAAACATCATGAGAAACATGAAGAGTTCAAGAAAACAATTCAGGAATTGTATGAATATCTTCATGATTCTGAGGGGCCAACGGATCAGTTCAGCGAACTTGTACATAGGAATGTGGTTGATTGGTTGTTTGGTCACATAAAAACTTTTGACCGCTCCGTAGCGGAGTTTATCTTTATGAGAGAAAATCCAGAGCGTTGTTAAGTGGGTATTGTTCAGGCAATGAAAACTGATTTTCTAAATGGAGGTACCACATGAATAAAAAGGCTATGTATAAGCTGAGTTATGGATTGTTTGTTCTGACGGCGAAAGATGCAGAGAAAGACAATGGTTGCATTATCAATACGGCAGTTCAGGCAGCGTCGGAACCAAATCAATTAAGCATATGCGTTAACAAAGCCAATTATACACACGACATGATTCAAAAAACCGGAAAATTTACAGTGTCGGTTTTAAGCCAGGAGGCTCAGTTTGGATTATTTGAGCAGTTTGGTTTTCAGTCAGGTCGGAATGTGAATAAGTTTGAGGCATTTGAAAAGTGTGCGCGGGGTTTAAATGGTATTTACTATATTACAGAAGGAACAAACGCATATATTTCGGTAACAGTGAAAAAAACGGAAGACCTGGGTTCCCATACCATGTTTATTGGTGAGATCACAGATATGGAAGTTTTGAGTGATATTCCTTCCGTAACATATGAGTATTATCAGAATCATATCAAGCCGAAACCGCAGGCAGTAGGAAAAACAGAAGCAGGACAGAACATATGGAGATGCAGGATATGCGGTTATGAATATATTGGAGATGAATTACCGGAGGACTTTGTATGTCCTTTGTGTAAGCATCCAGCATCGGATTTTGAGAAAATTGTAGAGAGCGAGGCGAAAAAAGAAATGGCAGGAAATAAATACGCAGGAACACAGACTGAAAAAAATTTACTGGAAGCTTTTTCTGGTGAGTCACAGGCAAGAAATAAATATACCTATTTTGCATCGGTTGCGAAGAAGGAAGGCTATGAGCAGATGGCTGCGTTGTTCTTAAAAACAGCCGACAATGAAAAGGAACATGCAAAAATGTGGTTCAAAGAGCTGGCCGGAATCGGTGATACGAAAGAAAATCTGGCTGCAGCTGCAGAGGGCGAGAATTACGAATGGACAGATATGTATGAGGGTTTTGCAAAAACAGCGGAGGAAGAAGGTTTCCCGGAACTTGCAGCGAAATTCAGAGCGGTAGGAGAAATCGAGAAACATCACGAAGAGAGGTATCGTGCACTTCTTAAAAATATTGAAACTGCGCAGGTGTTTGAAAAAAGTGAGGTAAAAGTATGGGAATGCCGTAACTGCGGACATATCGTAGTAGGAACCAAGGCCCCGGCAGTGTGCCCGGTATGTAATCACCCGCAGAGTTATTTTGAAGTTCGCGAAGAAAATTATTAAGGAGAATTATTTCAAATATGCAAGCTGTTAATTCTAAAAAAGCAGTTATGATAGGCTGTGGGTTTGTTGGTTCTGCATCGGTGTTTGCCTTAATGCAAAGTGGATTATTTACGGAAATTGTTCTGATTGATGCAGATAAGGGGAAGGCAGAGGGAGAAGCTATGGATATTAGCCATGGAATTCCGTTTGCCAGACCGATGAAAATTTACGCCGGAGATTATGATGATGTGGCTGACGCAGCAATTGTAATTATATCAGCCGGTGCAGGCCAGAAACCTGGAGAGACAAGACTGGATCTTGTTAATAAAAATGTGGCAATCTTTAAATCAATCATTCCAGAGGTGGCAAAGAGAAATTTTTCCGGAATTATGTTGGTAGTTGCGAATCCGGTAGATATTCTTACGCAGGTAGCAGCCAAGTTATCGGGACTTCCGGAAAACAGAGTAATTGGATCCGGAACTGTTTTGGACAGTGCAAGATTGCGATATAAGCTCGGTGAACATCTGGCAGTAGACAGCCGGAGTGTCCATGCATTTATTGTGGGAGAACACGGAGACAGTGAGGTTGTGGCGTGGTCATCAGCCAATGTATCAGGCGTACCATTGAGCGAAATATGTGAAATGCGCGGGCATTATAATCATAAGGAAAACACAAAAGAAATTGCGGAAGCAGTAAAAAACAGTGCTTATGAAATCATAAACAGAAAGCATGCGACCTATTATGGAATCGCGATGTCTGTAAAAAGAATCTGTGAAGTGATCATGAGAGATGAGAAATCAATTCTTCCAGTATCACATGTGATTCACGGTATTTATGGCATTGAAGGTGTTTCGTTAAGCATGCCGGTCATTGTTGGTGCAGACGGTGTGGAATCGGATATACCTATTAATCTGAATGGTGAAGAAGCAGTAAAGCTTAAGAATTCAGCAGATTCTTTAAAGGCAATTATGGATACAATAGAGTTATAGTTTTTTACAAAATGTGTTATGGAAGAGGAAGTTTGTAGTTGCTGCAATGCTTCCTCTTTTAGTGTACTATAAATGAGCAAGTTCGTGATTTGGCATAAAAGAAAGACACCTTGAATTCTATAGGAAGTCATAGCTAACAATATAGAAGAAACCCAGGCAGAAATCAGAAGGTTGATTATGCCTGTTTTTTGTTATCATCAGAATTAATAAGCCAGTTCCACTTAAATGTTGATATTACCAATATTCATATTAAATGAAGATTGGTCAGACTGGATAGAGGAAGAAATAACTGCAGATAATAGCACTGTTTCTGATCGCGGATCCCCTGCATGAGAAATGTTGAAAACAGCCGGGGACAGACCGGCAGGTGATTTTGTCTGGCATAGGTCATCAGGAACTGCACAGTCGAAAGTGATGGAACACGGTCCTGGGAAGCACAGAAGGTTGACAGATAGCGGATTTTGGAATCTGTGACCGGAATATCTGCTGTGATTGGATAATCTGTATATTCTGCCATATCCTCATGCAGAAGCAGCTGGGAATTCTGATAGTCCAGGGTCAGGGACGCAGATTCCATTTCTGCATGGATCTGGTATTCATCAAACAGGTACATGTTATCCAGGCCTGCATATTCCCTGGTATGCTGAAACCATTGCTTAATTCCATCATGAAAATCCACTGCCGGATCAATGATGTAGGAAGGCGGCATGGTACATTGCATGACCTTTCCGGTATACTTCTGAATATTTTCACAGTCCTTCTGGCTCATCCTCAGGCGCGCAATGGTACGTTTATGATTTCGAATGGCTTCTTCCTCTTCATTCAGGCGCTGCCGGATGATGTCGCACAGGTGTTTCGGGGAATCCACGGAGCCGTGCTCATCCCACAGTGTGGCAATGTCATCCAGTCTGATATCCATTTTTCGCTGATAAAGGATACTGATGAATCTGGAAATATCAGCTTCTGTATAGTAGCGGTAGCCGTTGGCGGCTTTTCTTGCGGTGAGCAGACCGCGTTTTTCGTAGTGGCGGAGTGTGTCCCGGCTTATCCCCATAAGATTTGCCACATCTCCGATGAGATATTTGCTTTTATTCATGCCTGATTACCTCCGTGGAACATGGTAACAGGAGATTCACAGAAAATCAACGAATGTAATGAAATTGTAATAATGAGTAAATATATCTCAAAAAATGAGCTCAGGACAGCAAAATTTTCTCAATAGAATATTATTGAGAATTTCTTTCATGTGATCCGATTGACTTATTAGTTAGCGTATGCTAACATAGGCATATCGGGTTAGCAGAAGGTAACTCGAAGGGATTCCACAGGAGGGACGGCGTATGTCAGCAGAGACCATGCTTCATTTTCTTAACAATTGCACACCGGAAGAAAAATTTGGTTTCCGTGTTGTGACACAGTGCGCACCGGTGTTAAAAGGGGTGAAGATTTCCAACCTGATCACCATGAAACCGGGCGGATGGCGCAAGATTCGGGCGTATTTAAAGAAGAGCAGAATTATCTGCATCCCGCTTTATGCAGATGCCGAAAAGGAAGTATTATTCCTTTACCGCTACGAGCAGCTGGAACGGCATTTGAAAAAACGGGAAGTGCGCGAGTTTTTACGCAGCTGTGGCTATGAGAGTTTTGAAGTGGCATCGGTTCTGGTGCGTCTGAGAAGAAGATATCAGCTCTATGCCGGAATTTCAAAAGAGTTTCCTCATGAGCTGGGTGTTCTGCTCGGATATCCGGTGGGCGATGTGCAGGGCTTTATTGATAACCGTGGGGAAAACAGCTTGACTTCCCGTTACTGGAAAGTATACCAGAATCCCAAAGAAGCAGAAAAAATCTTTGATCTTTATGACAGGGTGAAGGAACAGGCTTTAAAAGAGATCATGTGCGGACGGACATTGTCCCATGTGGCAGTATCGTAAGCGGAAATAACCCGAAAATAGAAAGGAGAACACGAACATGAAAGAAGTAAACGTAATCTACTGGAGCAGCACCGGAAACACCCAGGCTATGGCTGAGGCTGTAGGCGCGGGTGTAGAAGAGGCAGGCGGAAAAGCAAATGTGATGGAGGTATCCGCAGCAGATGTTTCCATGTTAAAGGATACAGACAGCTTCGCGCTGGGTGCTTCCGCTATGGGCGATGAGGAACTGGATGCAGAGATGGATGATTTCGTAACTGCGGTGGAGGGGATCTGCGCAGGTAAGACCGTTGGCCTCTTTGGTTCCTATGACTGGGGCGATGGCGAGTGGATGCGCAAATGGGTAGACCGCATGACCGCAGCAGGCGCAACCGTAGTAAACGGCGAAGGCGTGATCGCAAACCTGACTCCGAATGACGATGACGAAGCAGCATGCAAGGCACTTGGTGCAGCACTGGCAAAATAATTTGAACGATCAGGATGTACAGCATTGGAAAAATCCTTTGCTGAGCAGGCAGCACAAACTGTAATATCGTGAGAGCAACCAATCGTTATAAATGACAGAACACCTCGTAAATACCAGATGACTGACGAAACAAGTCACGCGTCTGGATTGCGGGGCGTTTTTGTTTCGCAGGAAATTGCGTCCTATGAAACAAAAACGTTCTGCAAGGATACGCATGCAATTTCACAAAATGAACACAGATTTTCCATGTTCCAATCACATTCGCTTTATAAAATGAACGTCATGAAAAAGGCTGTGACTGTGAACAGCCATAGAACAGGGGTATAATTAATATGAAGCGAAAAAAACGGTTTTATCAGGGAAGCTTATTGTTTGCGGCCGCGATTGCAGCGGTGGGAGTATCTGGCTGCAGCAGCCAGAAAGCCGGTGCAGTGGCATCCGAAGTGGAAACAGGAGAAGAAAATCAGCAGAATACTACAGATCCAGATATGCAGGGAGCCGTAGACGAAAAAGCTGGAGCAGATGGCAAGCCATTCTATGCAGGTATGGCCATGAGCCAGACCCCGGATGTATCACAGCTTTTGCAGGGGAGTCTGGACCTGAAGGATTTTCAGGATAAATGGGTTTATTATGATGAATACGGCTGTTACGGTCTGGAATACATTGTCTACTGCGAAAACCCGGCAGATCCGGTAAAGGAATGCATGAACATTTATGTACCGGCTGCTTATATGAATGCGGGCGGGACCATCAATGAAAAAGGAACTGTAAATGGCTACACAGCAGCGACGGCTCCGATCATTTACCAGAATGGTGTGGGCGGATATGCAGAG
>ERZ773164.1525-NODE-1525-length-22892-cov-29.629811_pt1 | contig 22892 bp, 22 predicted proteins | sample MGYA00511917_ERZ773164 | MGnify/ENA primary metagenome ERZ773164 (study PRJEB29015, sample SAMEA2737847) | human gut metagenome | biome: human gut; feature: human-associated habitat; material: faeces | place: China | collected 2012 ...
TCTGATGGCATTCTCCAAAACAGGATGCAGCCATACTGGATTCAAATGATCTGCCCCCGGATTGTCGAGATATTCCGTTTCGACAAGCACTCTGGCAATGATCTGTTTTAACTTTGTTATCGTGCTGTCGCTCCAGGAAGCTACGGTATCATTCTGCTCCTGTAAACGTATAAAAAATGTATTCAAATCTATTTTACCAAAAGACGTGTCCCTTAATCTGTACTTCTCGCCAATCACTGTAAGCATAAACTCCCAAACAAGTCTGCTTTGCTTCATTATTGCATACAGACAAATCTGCTTTGCTACATCGGTCGGCTGTGATGCAATCGCCATCACCAGTGTATCATCTTCCAACGCATGAAGCCTTTTGATACAGGCTTTTGCCATCCGTGTAATCGACTTCTCCGTCGGATACTGGAAAAGATTCTGCTTTACAATTTCTTCTGCAATCGCTTCATCAGAAAGTCCTTCGCTCATCAGCTTTGCAGTGGAACGCATCTCATAGAAAAGGAACGGTTCTCTGGTCAAAGACGCAATATAAGGATAAGAATGATCCATAATGCCGTACCTCCTTACTGTTCCTCTTTTTTATCAGGAACGAACTCCATGATGTCTCCAACATCGCAATTTAATACCGTACAAATCTTTTCTATAATATCCATGCTGACATTTTCATCTTTCGACAGTTTCGACATTGTTGATGTACTTAAACCAGTCTGCAAACGTAAGTCTTTTTTTATCATGTCTTTATCAATCAGCATTTTCCACAGCTTTTTGTAGCATACTGCCATATTGTCACCTCTCACCATTATTCCTGCTCAAAACTCAGTATTCTCGTTGCTTTCTCTATCATAGCACAGAAGTGCGAGTAGTACAACCGAGATGTCAAAATTACAGATTTATGTTCTGTGAACTCGAAGTCTGGATTCGTTTCTTTGAAATTTATTGGAGATTTTCAATGATATTCAATGATATTCTTTCATATTTTCTCAATGTAAGGTAAATTGCAGATCGAGAGTCCCATTTGTAACTCAAGAGTCCCGCTTTGTAAATGAAAATCTCGTTTTGTAAGCAAATTTCCCGCTTTGCAAACGAAATTCCCGCTCGAAATTTTTGTATTCGGAGAATCCATCCCTGTTTTGAAATTATTCTGCTGTCTTTGTTCTGGCGGCACTTTGCAAATTTATCTGCTATTTTTTGAGAAGTTTAGGCTTTAAGACGATGTTTTCGGCGGCAACCGGTTTACATCCAAGTTTCTTAAGTATATCTTCTCCGTAATAAAAGCTGAACGTTTCGTATGGGCTACGGTTGTTCAGCTTTTTCCTTTTATAGGAATTGATATGATCCATCACTTCCGTGGTACCAGGACCCTGATGTCTGCAAACAGGCAGATAACAGAGATGAACCTTATACGCTGGAGTTTTTGCACTATATGTATGGATTTCGCAGCACACACGGCGGCTGCTTCTATATCGAATACAGGGGCGTATTGGCGGGGAGGTATCTATTAAAATATCCTGCAGTAAGCGTCAATAAGCCGCAGACAATGTCAGGTCTTTCCTGGACCATCCGTTGTCTGCGGCTTATCTGTTGTATCTGACACAGCATCAAGATATAATTTTTTCTAAGCTTCCTACCGGTGCGTATCCCACAGTCCGCAGTAGGCATCCACCGGATCCTCTCCGATAAATGCGTCGCTGCCGCTCATCAGCTTCTCAATGAGCGCATCAAACGTCTGATCCGCGCTGTCGTAAGTATTGATATACGTTCTCGCCTGCGGAATGTCTGCCAATACGAACGGCTGTCCGCATCCGATCACGATAACCGGAAGTTCATGAACATACCACGGGATCTCTCCGCCGCCCTTGCTCATGCCGAAGCCCGGTCTTGCCACCGGCTGGAAACCGCCTGCAATGTCCACCAGTGTGATGATCAGATCCTGATTTTCGACGAAATCCTTGATCGGCGTCTTTCCGGCAAAGTACATATTGATGTCCACTTTTTCTCCTGCTGCTGCACGCTTTGCAAGTGCGTCGAGCGGGCTCTCGTAGATAAATGCGTCAAAGCCCTTCTCGATCAGCTTGTCACGCAGACGCTCTGCCGGGCTCTTCTTGCCGCCGCCCATATATTTTGCCATCATGGTTCCCATCACGCCCGCGGATAATCCGCTGACGGAGACGATCATGATGCGCTTGTAACGGCTCGGGATCATCGGAAGCACATCCTCGTCCTTGTATTTTACGAGAGTGATTCCTTTCTCGGAGATTTCTCTTGCCATCGCCTTGTGCTCTTCGCAGCCAACGACCTGCTCCATCACCTCCACCGGAGGAACGATCTCATTTTTCGCTTTTTTGTGCAGTCCCATGTGTGCTTTCAGAGCAAGAATGCGGTGCAGGGCGTCATTTAAACGCTCCTCGGTGATGATGCCGTTCTCATAGCCCGCCATCATGCTTGCAAAATCCTCATCCATCTCATTGAAAAAAAGGAACATATCGACACCGGCTGCAATCGTGTGCGGAAGCATCTCGCTGCGCTTCATACAGCAGGTCAGTCCGACCATGTGGGAAGCATCGGTCAGCACCATACCATTAAAACCAAGCTTTCCGCGCAGAAGTCCCTCGATCAGCTCCGGCGAAAGGGTTGCCGGCATGATGTCCTCATCCTTGATTCCCGGGTTAAAATGTCTGGTGTACGCAGGCTGCATAATGTGTCCTGCCATGATGGCTTCCAGACCGTTGTCAATGAGGTTCTGGTATACTTTTCCATAGCTTGCATCCCACTCCTCACAGCTCATGTCATTGACGCTGTCTGCCACGTGCTGGTCGCGGAAGTCCAGTCCGTCGCCCGGAAAATGCTTCGCAGCACAGCAGAATCCCTCATTGGTGTGTGCGCCGTCCATATATGCCTTCGTCATCTCGCACACGCGGTCCACATCGTTTCCATAGGTGCGCAGTCCGATGACCGGGTTCTCCCAGTTGTAGAGGATGTCGCTGACCGGGGCAAAGGAGAGATTACACCCGATCGCCGCCGCCTCTTTGTTGGACATACGGCCGAGCTCGTACGCGTATCTGGCGTCTCTTGTCGCACCGATCTTGGTCTGCTGGCCGATCATGGTTCCGTCAGTGCAGGCGCCGTTGCCGCCATTCTCCGTGTTGCACGCAATGATAAGCGGAATCTTGCTGTTCTCCTGAAGAATCCGGTTCTGCTCACGCACCTCGGCACCGGTTGCCGGGTTGTAGCGGATACCGCCGATGTGGTACTTGTCCACTGTCATCTTCAGATACTCTTCGTCTCTGGAGGATCCCATATTGAAAAAAAGCTGACCGATCTTCTCCTCGGTCGTCATACCCGCGATGGTCTCTTCCACCCATTTACAGTCCTCATCGGACAGGTAAAACGGTTTTGCCTTCATATCTACCATATTAAAATATCCCTCTCTTTCTCACTCCGAATCGGCATGAACACCGAGATTCTGCTCGAATGCCTGATTCAGTTCCTTTTGATATTCCGCATCAAAGCTTCCCGCAAGAAGTTTTGGAAACGCTTCCTCTAAAAGACGTTTCCAGCTCTCCCCCTCATGTCCGACCAGAATCGGATAGAACCGGACGCCGTTTTTCTCTGCCGCGTCCCGGTCTCCCGGTGCATCGCCGACCATCAGAATCCGCCCGGGCTCATACCCCATTTTTCTCAATTCACCGATGCAGAAAGCCTTGGTTCCCGCCTCCTGCGTCAGAAGCGTACTGCAGTCTTCGGCAAGATGATGTCTGCCCCATTCCGCCTCGACCGCCTCCCGGTTCGCGGACGACACCGCCGCCAGATCCGCCTGTTTTGCCATCGCATCCATCGCAGACTTCACATTCGGAAACGGCCGGTCCTCTGCCGGAAGCGCATGGATCGCGCGGTTGGTGCGGATGCTCCAGAGCAGCGCTTTTTCAAAACACGGGTTATCACTCTTCTGCGTCACCGCAAGCAGCGCCGGGTTGGAGAGCTCCTTCGCCTCTTTTGTCCATGCCTCATACTCCGCAAGTCCCTCGATGTTACCGAGACCTCTCTTCTCCACCTCCGCGAGCGCCAGCGCCAGTCCCTTAAACCGGTTGATGCCGCGCGTGATGGAGTAGAGGTTGATAGAAAGCCAAAGCTCCATGCACTCCGCTTCATGCTCCGTCAGTCCGAATGTTTTGATCCACTGCGGTCCGAAGCAGGTTCTGTGCTTTACCTCCATCGTGTCCATCGCACAGCCGTCGCTGTCAATGCACACGATACAATCACTTTTTTTCTGAAAATCAAAATACCCCATTGTTCCACCTCATGTATTGCCGCCTCTTCCGGCTCCTTTGCAAGCTTTTATACGCCGGAGTATGCCGCAAATGCTCCGTCGATCGGAATACATGCGCCATTGACAAATCCGCTTGCCTCCTCACATGCCAGGAACAGGACGGAACCGATCAGTTCCTCCACCTCACCAAAACGATCCATCGGCGTATTGTTTAAAATCTTGCCGGTTCTGGCTGTCGGTGTCCCATCCTCATTGAACAGAAGCTTTGCATTCTGCTGTGTGGAGAAAAATCCCGGTGCGATCGCGTTGCAGCGGATACCCACCTTGGAAAAATGCACTGCAAGCCATTCGGTAAAGTTGGAAATTGCAGCTTTTGCACCGGAGTATGCCGGAATCTTCGTCAACGGTGTGTAAGCGTTCATCGAGGAAATATTGATGATGCTCGCACCTTTTTTGTTGACCATATCAAGCGCAAATACCTGTGTCGGAATCAGGGTACCCATGAAGTTCAAGCTGAATACAAAAGAGACACCGTCCGCATCCAGGTCAAAGAATGTCTTCATCTGTCCGAGATCCTCCGGCACAAAATACTCGTCGTCGGTCGTCGCTTTCGGGTTGTTGCCGCCGGCACCGTTGATTAAGATATCGCAGGTTCCGAAGTCCGCAGCGATCTGGTCTCTCGCCGCCTGTACGCTCGCTTTCTCAAGCACGTTGCACTTGTATCCCTTTGCAATATAGCCCTTTGCCGTAATGTCATCCGCATGCTTTTTTGCCGCATCCTCATTTAAGTCGAGCAGCGCTACCTTTGCGCCGGTCATTGCCATTGCCTCCGCAAGCACGGAGCAGATGACTCCACCCGCACCTGTCACAACAACCACCTTGCCTGTCAGATCAATCTGAAATGGTAACTTCATGTTCGTCTTCCTCCTGATTTCTATTTTTCTGATATTTATTTTTCCTTTGAAGCCTTCTCCACAGCCTCAAATAATCCGTTGATATAGGTTGCTCCAAGCGCACGGTCATAGAGTCCGTAGCCCGGTCTTCCGGTCTCTCCCCAGATCATTCTTCCGTGATCCGGTCTCACATATCCGGTAAATCCATTGTCATGCAGCGCTTTCACAATCGCATACATATCCAGAGAGCCACAGCTGGAGAGATGTGCACGCTCCTCAAAACCATTCTCAAGCACTGCAACGTTGCGCAGATGTGCAAAATGAATTCTTCCCATTGCCGCATATTTTGCCGCCATCTTCACCACATCGTTCTTGTTCGAGCAGCCGAGGGAGCCGGTGCACAGTGTGATGCCGTTGTGCGGATCATCCACAAGACCGAGGAAACGATCAATGTTTTTCTCGCAGGTGATGATGCGCGGAAGTCCGAAAATGCTCCAGCACGGATCGTCCTCGTGGATTGCCATGTTGACGTCGCACTCCGCTGCAACCGGAATCACTCTCTCCAGGAAATACTTCAGATTGTTCCAAAGATCATCCTCAGACATTGCGTTGTACTCTGCAACCACCTGCTTTAACTCTTCTCTGGTGTAGCTTGCATCCCAGCCCGGAAGTGTCAGATCGCTGTCACTCTGCAGCGGATTCACAGCATCCACCTGCTCCTGATAATATACCAGGGAGGTCGAACCGTCCGGCAGCACGTGGTCAAGCTGTGTTCTCGTCCAGTCAAATACCGGCATGAAATTGTAGCAGATGCACTTCACTCCGGCTTTTGCCACACGTCTGATGTTCTCGCAGTAGTTCTCGATGTAGCGGTCGCGGCTCGGCTTGCCAAGCTTGATGTCCTCATGTACCGGAATACTCTCGATGACTTCAAAATGAAGTCCGGCATCCTCCACCTGCTTTTTCAGTGCTGCGATGCTCTCCTCGCTCCACACCTCTCCGACCGGAACGTCATACACAGCCGTTACGATCGAGTGCATTCCCGGAATCTGACGGATGTTCTCCAGTGTCACCTTGTCATCTGGTCCATACCAGCGAAATGATAATTTCATAGTTTCCTCCGTTCTGCGGAAGGTCCTTTCCGCTCATGTGATATTTGCTTGTATACATGTCTATGATATTGCTCCATGTACGTTTCTTTGTTTCTTTTTCTTGACTATATCATGCTTGTATACAAGCGTCAACATCCATCTTTCTTTTTTTCTGTTTTGTATAATTTTTTGTATCTGTTTTGTCTATTATTCACAATTTACACCGGTTTTTCCGCAGGTTCTACTTTTTCTCCTGTTGTATACAAGTGGGTATTCCCCGGCAGATTTTCCTTGTTTCATCTTCTTGCGCCGTGTTCCGCGCGTCTTAAGTTCCGGAAGGACTTTTTATCGAAATCCGCCAGAATTCCGTCTACTGTCCTGCACTGTTTTTCATCCTGCCCCAAGAAACAGCGTTCCCGTTTTTTCCCGATCCTATGTATACATATGTAAGGTGCATGTCCCAGGCTTTTGAAAAATAGATTGTAATTTGTTCCATTGGGATTTATATTAGAAATATGTTCACATTTTGAATGGTAAGAATGGACACCAAATTGTCCACAGAGGAGCATGTTATGAACGGAACCAGACATACCGGCACATCCGTTGCCGTTTATAAAGATTTAAAAGAACAGATTCTTCATCTGGAACTGCCGCCGGGATCTGCCATCAGCGAGATCGACACGGCCGCCGCATTCCATGTATCGCGCACCCCGGTGCGGGATGCTTTTAAAATGCTTGAGCGCGAGGGGCTTCTGGAGGTCCGCCCGCACATCGGTACATTCGTCTCCCTGATCGACCTCAACATGATCTCCGACATTCTCTATCTGAGGGAGACCTTAGAGCAGGCAGTGTTAAGAGATCTGACCGCAGGGTACGATAAATCCCAGGAATTCCGCATCCGTCTGCTGTTACAGCGCCAGTGCGGACTTCTGGAACAGGATCTGCCCGCCGAGGAACTCGGGCGTGCCTTCATCATTAACGATAACGAGTTCCACACAACGCTCTACGAGCTCGCCGGGAAACGCACCGTCATGGATTTTCTGACCGGCGTGAACTCACAGTACGAGCGTTTCCGCACCTTTTTGAATCTGGGCGACCGCGATAATCTGCTGCGGCTGTACAACGACCATATCAAAATCTGGTCGTGTATCTCCTCACGGGATTATGAGGGGCTTTCGGATGTAGTTTCCCATCACATCTACGACGGCTTTAATGCCAGCACCGAGATCATCTCCAGACATCCGGACTATTTCTGTCCGTTTCACTAAAATATTTTAGAGCCAGCTCACAGAATCCGGCAATCCGCAGGCAGGCTACGCCTGCCGGATTGTCTCACAGACGCGGTCCCACTCCTGTTTTAATGACGTCATTTTCTCCTGCAGTCCTTCGCGCGTTCCTGCACGTAAGAGCGCAACAATTGCCGCGCTCTGCTCAAAAAGTCCCGTAATCCCCAGCGTTCCGGTCAGTCCTTTTATGGCATGCACCTGTTCCAACAGCTCCGCATCATCCTGCTGCTCTAATGCCGTCCAAGCCGCATCCATGTGTGCATCCTCCGGCAGCTTTCGCAGATATTTTTCATAAATCGCCTGCTTTCCCATAAAACGTGCCAATGCGGCATCGTAATCGATTCCGGCTGCGCGCAGTGCGTTCTCATCCATGGCAGTCTCCCCCTATCACGCTTTCTATGGTTAAAATTCTACTACCAGATGCACCAATACGCAAACATTTATTTCTTCATTTTCGGCTGGAAAATCAGGCTTGCCAGATAGCCAAACACCAGCGCTGCCGATATGCCCACCGCGCTTGCCTGAAAGCCTCCCATGAAAATTCCAAGGAAGCCATATTGATCCACCGCCTCTTTCACGCCCTTCCACAATACATTTCCAAATCCGAGCAACGGCACACTAGCGCCGGCTCCCGCAAATTCTACAAACGGTTCATAGACCTGTATCGCTCCAAGCAGTGTGCCAAGACACACCAGAAGCACCATGATGCGCCCCGGAAGCATTTTTGTTTTTTCCATTAAAATCTGCACCAGCGCGCAGATCAGCCCGCCAACCCAGAATGCATTGACATAATCCATAGCATTTTCCCCCTTTCTATCCCGCATGCTCGATGACGACCGCATGCGCAATTCCCGGCACCGTCATTCCCTCATTAAAGGAAACGGTGGAGAGCAGCGCTCCCGTCGGGACAAACAGGATTCTTTTCCATTTCCCTTCCTCGATCTGCCGCATAAAATGTGCCGAGAGCGTCACTGCCGCACACCCGCAGCCGGAACCGCCGGCACCCGTTCCCTGTTTGTCTGCATCATAGATCTCAATCCCGCAGTCGGTGTGGATGCTGCTGATGTCATACCCTCCGGCTCTCGTCAGATCCCAGAGAATCTCCTGCCCGACTTTTCCGAGATCGCCGGTAATGATCTTATCGTAATCCGTCACGTTTCTTCCGAAATCCGACAGATGGCGGCAGATCACGTCACTGGCGGCAGGCGCCATAGCCGCTCCCATATTCATCGAATCCTTGATGCCGTAATCAACGATCTTACCGGTCGTGATCCCCGTGATGCGCGCCTTGCTTCTTTTTTTCCCAAGCACGTAAGCACCGCTCCCCGTGACCGTCCACGTCGCTGATTTTGGGCGCTGATTGGCATATTCCAGCGGAAAACGGAACTGCTTTTCCGCGCTGGCAAAATGGCTCGACGTCATCGCCACAACATAATCTGCATACCCCGCCGCCACACACATCGCGCCCAATGAGAGTGCTTCGCCGCAGGTGCTGCACGCTCCATAAAGCCCGAACAGCGGCACCTGATAGTCCATGAGTCCGAAGGATGTCGCAATATTCTGCCCGAGCAGATCTCCCGAAAACAGATAGCGGATGTCCTCGGTTTTCAAGCCTGCCTTCCCGACCGCCAGCGTAAATGCTTCCTTCTGCAGGGTGCTCTCCGCCTCCTCCCAGGTGTTCTGGCCGAATTTGTCATCCTCGCCCACCACGTCGAAACGGTTCCCGAGCGGTCCTTCGCCCTCTTTTTTCCCCACAATACTCGCACTGCTTATGATGTAAGGAGCCTCCGCAAACGCGAGGCTCTGCTTCCCGACCTGTATCTCCATATCACTGCTTCCTTTCGTAAGACTTTTCCTTAGTATGCGGCGAACAAACGTGTATTATACCGGTAAAATATCATTTTCGTTTCCTTCTGTTCACAAATTTTCCGGCTGCAGTTCGACTTTTTCTGTTGGGAATATGGTTCGTTATTTCGGAAAATTTCCCGCTTCCCGGAAATTGGGGCGACTGGGTGGGAAATTGGGTTGACTGTTCAGAAATGTTTTGCTGCCCGGAAATTGGGGCAACCGGGCGGGAAATTGGGTTGGCTGGGCAGAAATGTTTCGCATGATCTGGAAATCATCAAACTGCTGGTCAAAAACGAATTTTGTTTTCGCCGGCAGACAAAAACAGAGGGTGCATGCGAGTGCCGGATTTCCGGCACGCATGTGCACCCTCTGTTCTATCACCTTTTTTGCGCTGCTTTCTTAAAGCTCTCCTAGAAATCGACCTCTGTATCGTAGTAGCAGCATTTTAACAGTTTTTCCATCTCTTCCTGGCTCGGCTGACGCGGATTCGATCCTGTGCAGGCATCCAGAATTGCATTTGCTGCAATCTCCGGCAGTCTCTCTAAGAATACTTCCTCCGGCACAAATCCCTGCTCAGTCGGATAACTGTCCGCGCCGTAATTCTTGATACAGTGCGGAATCTTAAGATCATCATTCATGCCGCGCAGATATGTAATGAGGAGCGCCACTTTTTCGTCCAGCGTACCTCCGCCCAGTCCCATAAAATCTGCGATCTCGCCGTAGCGCTTTTTCGCGGTCTCATCCTTGGCGTTGAATGCGATGACCTTCGGCAGATACATGGCGTTTGCTGCACCGTGAATGATATGTGCGCCGTAATCTGCAAATGCAGCACCCGTCTTGTGAGCCATCGAATGGACGATTCCAAGCAGTGCATTGGAAAATGCCATACCGGCCAGACACTGTGCATTGTGCATAGAATCACGTTTTTCCATATCTCCGTTATAAGAGCCCACAAGATCTCTCTGGATCATCTTGATCGCATGCAGGGCAAGCGGATCGGTAAAATCACAGTTCGCCGTGGAAACATACGCCTCGATGGCATGCGTCATCGCATCCATACCGGTATGCGCTACCAGCTTCTGCGGCATCGTCTCTGCAAGCTCAGGATCCACGATCGCCACATCTGGCGTAATCTCAAAATCTGCAATCGGATATTTGATTCCTTTTTCATAATCCGTAATGATGGAAAATGCCGTCACTTCCGTCGCCGTTCCGGATGTGGAAGAGATCGCGCAGAAATGTGCCTTTTTGCGGAGCTTCGGAATTCCGAATACCTTGCACATATCTTCAAACGTAATGTCCGGATATTCATACTTGATCCACATTGCCTTTGCCGCATCAATCGGAGAACCGCCGCCCATCGCCACGATCCAGTCCGGCTTGAATTCTTCCATTGCCTTGGCGCCCTTCATCACCGTCTCCACCGATGGATCAGGCTCAATTCCCTCAAACAGACAGACTTCCATTCCTGCTTCTTCCAGATACTGCTTTGCGCGATCCAGAAATCCAAAACGCTTCATGGAACCTCCGCCGACACAGATCATCGCGCGCTTTCCCTCAAAATCCTTTAAAGCCTCCAGCGCTCCCTTTCCGTGATACAGATCGCGCGGTAACGTAAACCTTGCCATATGCTCCTCCAATCCGCCACTTCCTGTGGCAACCATTTTTTGCAGCCTTTGCCCGCCGTTACTATCATACCCCAAATCCGGCGTCGTTTCTGCATATGTTAAGTATAACATATGCACAACCGGCGTTGCAATTCTTTCCGTTTCCATTCTGCAGGTTTTCTGCAAGAGATTTTCGCATCGTGCTCCGATATACCGTTCCCATATTCCGGCGTGGCGGGTTGGGGTGGGTTCCAGGGGCTTCACATCTAAAGCAGGTGGCTTTGTTTTTAGGACTCTTACTGCTCGAGTCCGGCGGGGCTTTCTGACGACGGGGTGATTCGGAGCACCGGAGGCTTCACACCCTTGGGAAACAGCTTGGTTTTATGGCACGTTCTGCTTGAGCCTGGCGGGGCTTTCCGACGGCTGGATGCTTCGGAGCACCGGAGGCTTCACATTTCTGGCAGATGACTCGGTTTTTTAGTTCCCCTACTGCTCGGGCTTGGCGACATTCTTTCTACCGGTCACTTTCCGCTTCATACCACGCAACATTTCTTTGTCTTCCGCACTTACACGATATGACTCCAGCATTTTCTGAATTGCCTTATTATAGGTATAATCATCCAGTTCATTTTCCAGCAGAAATGCCTGGGTCTCCTGCGGAAATTTTGCATAAGCAGTCGCAATTCCCCATGCGACTCCCATTTTGCAATAATAGCCCTCATGCTTTAGGCTGTTATATACGGCAAGCACACGGTCGATATATTCAGGCACCAGAAAATGATCCATCAGCATCACTGCCACCACCCGCTGCTCAAATTCACTCTCAGACGCGCGGTATTGCATCAGAAAATCCCACACCTCTGCCCGGTGCTTTCGGACAATCTTAAATGTAGAACAAAACCCATCATTGACTGACCAGTCGTGGATTTTCGGAATAAATGCTGCGGCATATTCCAAAAGCTCCTCCATCTCCGCTTTCACGTAGCCAATCACAAGTCCCTGCAGCATAATCTCCTCGTAGGTGTCATCACGTGCCTCCTTGAGATAAGTTCTCCAGTCTTCCTTTGCGAGCTGCTTCGCCAGCGAGCGCAACACCGGAAGCCGCACTCCCAGAATCGAATCTGTCCCCGGAATCAGGCTGCTGGTAAAATCTTTGAACTGCTTTTCCGCATGTTTCTCTAAAAAATCACGTATCTGTTCGTTTGTCATTCTTTCCTCTCTTTGCACTGTCCATAATTTGCTGTAAATGCGATTCTGTGTCTGCGCTGCTTTCTGCGCACAATATGAATCTGTCAAGATTCATTATACCATCTTTTTTGCGCTGCTTTCTGCGCATCTGAAGTTCCGCTGGAACTTCTAATATGAATCTGTCAAGATTCATTATATCATACATCAACTATCCCCCGGCAAAAGGAATTGTCGCAATAAGCCTAGACCTCTTCTGGGTGATAAGTAATATTATTAGAAACACACTTGGGAAATTCATGTGGAAATGTAGGTGGAAGATTAGTTTGAGAAAAATGTGAGCATTTCTTCTAGTTGAATGTTTGCATCGGATTCCGTGTCTCTTCCACGTTTGAACACTCCCGGAGTGTGTCCGACAAATCAGAGACAATGAACGGACTTTCTAGTGGCGGCTAATGCCGCTGCTTCACAGACATTATAAAATCGCGCGAACCGAAATTCACTGTCACCTGCATTTCTACATGAAATCCACAAGTGTGTTTCTTATAATATTACTTATCAAAGCAGGGGGCGATATGCTTATTGCGACAATTCCTTGCAAGCGCGTTCGCATGGAACATATCCGTCCGCAGCATGCAAGCATGCGCGTCCGTCTTTGCTTCATGCTCACTTTTGCCTCCGCGAATATTATATTACAAACCGTGGATTCGGGTCTATGCGCGCAAAAATGTGCTCCTAGACCCGCGTAAAAGTCAAAACCGGGTCTCAGACGGCAAATTGTATCTCTCAGACCCGCAAAATAACAAAATGGTTGACATAACGGCAATGTAAAAGAGAAAAACGGGTCTCAGACAACGAATTGCATCTCTCAGACCCGCAAAAATGCCCCAAAATGCAGTTTTTATAACCTCATTTTCTGCTGCATCCTCCCAGAATCAGTTTTTTATAACCTCATTTTCCTACTGCAACCGCTCTGGAATCAGTTTTCATAGATCTCGCCGTCCACAATTCTTACCACACGACCCGCATGTTTTGCCACATTCAGATCATGGGTAATCATCACAATGGTATTTCCCATCTGATTCAGATTTTCAAAAAGCTTCAATACCTCTTTTCCACTGTTCACATCGAGCGCGCCTGTCGGCTCGTCTGCAAGTAGAATAGCCGGTTTTCCAACCAGCGCACGCGCAATCGCCACGCGCTGCTGCTGACCACCGGAAAGCTCATTGGGCTTATGTCCGATACGCTGTGAGAGCCCGAGCATGTCAATCGTATCCATACTCGTCTCCTGCGCTTCCGCAAGCCCCATTCCGCGCATCAGAAGCGGCATAACGATATTCTGCAGCACGTTGTAGGTCGGAATCAGATGATATTTCTGAAAAATGAAACCTATTTTCTGATTCCGGATTTTTACCAGTTCCTTTTCCTTCGCCTGTTCGATTGCCACGCCATCCAGCAGATAGTTTCCGCTGTCCATCACATCCATGCACCCGATGATATTCATGAGCGTACTTTTTCCAGAACCGGAAGGACCCAAAATGGCAAGATATTCTCCCTGCTTTACGGTCAGCGACACATCTTTGAGCACATGGAGGGACTGCGTTCCCATGCGGTAGGATTTGTTGATATTTCTCATTGTGATTACGTCTGTATTTTCTATACTTTCTGCTTTTGTGGCCGTGCAGATCGCCGGCTCCATATCCATCACTGCATCCATATCTCTATAATAACCTCCTCACCGTCTTCGCTGGTCTCTATCAGAAGCTTCAGCAGATCGCCAGCCGCCAGCCGCTGAAACGTCGTCTCGGTACCTGCCGTGGTGTGCACCACCGTGCTGACCGGAATCAATGTTGTCACACTTTTACCACTCATGCCGCCATTTCCGCCCGGTGCTCCTCCACCGTTACTTCCTGTTCCGTCCGATGTTGCATCGCCCGGCATGTCGCCATTTTCTTCCTGCGGCATCACTTCCGACATCTCCGTGCTATCATTTGTTCCGGAAGTTCCCTGCGGCATCCCGTCCGATGTCTCCGTGCTATCATCCGTTCCGGAAATTCCCTGTGACATCCCGTCCGACGTCTCCGTGCTATCATCCGTTCCGGAAGTTCCCCGCGGCATCCCGCCAGGCGCCCCCGAACCATCTCCAGACGCTCCTGCAGCATCACTTCCTCCAGGTGCCCCTAATCCATCGCTTCCTCCAGGCGCCCCCGAGCCATCTCCGTCTTTTTCTGCATTCTCGGTGTCTTCCGTGCTGCTTGCAAGATATGCCTCCACCACCGATTCGTCGACTTCCATATATGTCAATTCATTTCCCTCGATGCTGGTCACATAGGCATATACATATTTCTGATTATCCGCCAGTGTCTCCGTATCTTCTATCATGCGGGTCCATGCGAAAATGCCTCCGCCGCCGAGCACTGCTGCAAGCGCCACAATGCCGCCCGCCACCGCTTTCTTCTTTATCATGCCAAACCTCTTTTCAATTATTTATTCCGCACCAAGTGCCTCCACCGGAACCAGATTGGACGCCTTATACGCCGGATAAAATCCGAAGATCGTTCCTGTTCCCACAGCAAACACGAGGGCAATCAAAAATGCTGACGCCGACAGTTCCACCCGGACGCCGAGATACTGCACAATCGGCGCCACAGCCAGCGATGCCAGATTTCCCAGCACGCCGCCGATGAGACTGATTGCCGCCGCCTCCGCGAGAAACTCCAGCAGAATGTCCCGCTTGGAACAGCCGATTGCTTTTAAGATACCGATCTCATTGGTCCGCTCTTTTACGGATACAAACAATACGTTCATAATGCCGATTCCGCCGACCACGAAGACGATCGCCGCCATCGCAATCAGAAGCATCGTCAGAATCTGGTTGGAAGCCTCCGCCGCCTCCATCTTGCTTCCCGCGTCCTCAAATGTGAACTCGGCGTTCGGATAACTGGTGGCAAGCACCTCCGTCACTTCCTCGATCACGCCTTCCACATTATTCACATCCACTGCCAGCACCGTGATGGTCGGTCTGACCGACGATCCGACCAGATATTTCACGCCGGTCGCATAAGGGATAAAGATGGAGTCATCCGGGCTGATACCGGACGCGACCGTTCCCATGCTTTCCAGCACACCGTTTACCACATAAAGCCGGTCGTCGATATAGATCACGCTTCCGTATGCCTCAATGGCACTGCCGAAAATCTCTTCGGCAACGCTTGCGCCGAGCACGCAGACTTTTTCTTTGTTCTCATCATCTTCGTCGGTGATAAAACTTCCGACCGCGAGGGAGAGGTTGCTGATCGTCTCGTAGTTACTTTTCGCTCCTGCGATGGTATAGGTATCGGCTTCATCGAGATCTCCGCCATCCACACTGGATTTTGTGGTGTAGGAAATGGTCGCTGCCGAGATGCCGGACGCAAATGTTTCGATGTCATCCACATCATCCTCGCTCAGCGTGATATTTTCCTGATTCATGCGGTCTTCCATATCGCTCTGTCCGCCGAAAAAGCTTCCCATATCCGGCATACCGCCGCCGTCACCGGAAGGCATCTCTCCCCCCGGTGATCCGCCCGGCGCCTCGCCTCCCGATGAGGAACCGCCTCCCATATCGCCGGAGGGTGCTCCGCCAAAACCGCCTCCAAAGCCTCCTCCGCCACCCGGCGCCATTATTGCCATGCCGGAATCCGAATCATCGCTGCTTCCTCCGCCGCCAAAATCTGTCCCGCCGTCATAGGAAATGTCCACCGCACCGGCATTTAAGTTTTTAAACTGGTCTGCCACGTCCGCCTGACCGCCTTTACCAATGGCAATGACCATCACGATGGTGGCCGCACCAACGATAATGCCGATCGAGGTCATGATCACCTTAAATTTGTTCTGTGTGATATTGATCCAGACCAGTCTCAATAATTCTTTTGGCTTCATTCTGTCACCTGACTTTCTATCAGCACAGTTTCACCTTCCGTGAGCCCGGACGTAATTTCCACGTTGACCCCGTCAGAAAATCCCGTCTCCACATCCACCGTGCGGATCGTTCCGTCCGCATCCTTCGCTTTGACATAGGATGTCGTTCCGTCCGACTGGACCGCCTTGTTGGATACATACAGCACATCCGTCACCTGCCTGCTGATAAATGTGACATTTCCTGTCATGTCCGTGTATATTCCGGTGATGTCCCCGGTAAACGCGGCGGTCACATTGTAAGACACCGTGGAGGAACCGCTGGAAGATGAAGTGTCAATGCTCTCCACCTCCCCCGCAAACGTCTGGTCCTCATAGGCAGACAGCTCGATCTCCACGACGTCTCCGACTGCAATATTTGTGATGTCCTCCTCCGACACGGAGACGGTGATCGTCACCGCATCCGTATTGGAAAAAGTGGCAACCGTTGCGCCGGAAGCGATGGTATCCCCTGCCTCGTACGCCAGATCGGTAATGGTTCCCGTATACTCCGCATAGATCGTACCGTCATCCCCGATGGCTGTCTCAAATTTCTCAAGTGCCTCCTCCGCGTCGGACAGCGTATCTTTTGCATCGGTAATGTCATTGTCCGCCCCGGAGACATCCACACTGTACTGACTGGATGCATTTTTTGCCGAGAGTTCCGCTTCTTTCAACGTTTTCTCCGCCTCAATGGACTTCGTGGTATAGTTGTTTTTCGCTGCCACAAGCTTTGTGTACAGTTTGTCATAATTTTCCTGCTCCTCGGTAAGCGATGCGCTTAAGTCCACGCCCGCATCGATCTGCTCCTGATAGTAATTGATCAGAGACGCCGACGTATCCACCGCTTCCTGCGCGTCATACACAGCCTCCTGCAGCTGCTTGATGGCAGCTTCGTAGGTCTCCTGTGCAACAGATCCCTCCGCCGTGCTCAGATTGTAGGAGTAGCTTGCCGATACTTTTTGCTTTTCTGCACTTAAGCCCGCCTCGCTGACGGCTGTCTTCGCCTCCGTCACCGCTTCCTCAAGATCTTTTTTATAAGATGCCACGCTCTCCTCCGTGAGCTTTAAGATGGGATCGCCCTCCGCAACCGTCTGTCCTGCGGTAACATAAACCGTTTCCACCTCAAGGGTCGATGCCGTGCTGGTGGACGACGTCGCATTTTCTCCCGCACTGTTCTGCGCGGACGAGTTGTTCTGCGTGCTTGCAGAGGAAGAATCCTCTGAAAAATCAAGAGTCTGATCCAGCGTGCCGATCGTTACGCTGCCGCTCTCCGTCACGCCCGCTGTCAGATTTCCTTTCTCCACGGTTACTTCCTTATATACGGTCTGCTCTTCGCTGTCGCTTCCCGACTGATATGCAAAGGTGACGGTTCCTGCGGCAAGCACTGCCGCAGCAGCCACTCCGGTCACCAGCCAAAGCTTTTTCTTCCTCATTCTGTCTTTCCTCCTGCTTCCTCTGTTTCAAATGTCACGGTTGCCTGTGAACCGGTGCTAAGTGTGCCATCTGTATTGTCCACGGCAACAATGACCGCATACGTCACATTGGACATGCTTCCGCCGGATGTTTTTTCCGATGCGATGGAATAGACGGTTCCGTCGATTGCTCCCATTCTGCTTCCACTGATCTGTACCTGCACGGTGTCGCCGACCGCAAGTTTTGCAATATTGTTCTGTGATACCTCCACAGAAATCAGAATCGTATCCAGATCGTAATAGCTTGCAAATGCGGTATTTTTGATCAGTGTATCCCCCGCCTCGTAAGTCACCGATGCAAGCGTTCCGTCACGGTCCGCACATACAACGCCATCCTCGATCGCTAAGAGTGCGCTCTGCTGTTCCTTCAGCTCATCCAGCGTATCCTGCGCTTCGTCCACAGCACTCCGCAAGTTTTCCAGCGAAGCTTCATACTCGGTATCTGCATATTTTCCCTCCAGAACCGCCTCTTCATACTGCTGTAAAAGCGCCGGCTGCGCCGTCGTCTCATTGCGCTCTGCCTCGTCGCAGGCGTCACTCAGCTCCTCCAGCTCGTCTGTCAGCTCCGCAATTTTCTCATTTGCCTCTGTCACCTTCGTGTTATATTCCTCGACCGCCTTCTGGAATGTCTGATTGGCAAGCTGCAGTGCACTGTTTGCGCTCTCCACCTCTGTCTGGTTCTGCGACAGGGCGTCGGCTGCATCCTGCACGGCAGTATAGTCCGCAGCCAGCTGATCTGCCAGCGCCGCAAGATCCGTGTAGGATGCTCCGGCTTCAATCTGTGTTTTCAGATTCGCCATATCCACGGCGTATGTCTCTTTTGCCGCCTGGCTGCTGCTCTGTGCATCAGAAAGCTGCGTCTGCTTTTCCGTGAGTGCCGCCTGCGCCGTATCGACTGCCGCCTGTTTTTCATTGATCCCGACCTGTGTGTAGTAGGTGCCGTTGTCAATGGCATCCTGATAATCGGAGATCTCCTCCACCGCCTCATCGTACGCTTCCTGCGCCTCGCTGGTCTTTACCGACAGCTCGCTGACTGCCGCATCATAAGTATCCTGCGCGGTGTCCGCTGCAAGTTTTGTGGAGGAAAGCTCGCTCTCCGCCTCCAGTACGCCGCTCTCAAAATCGATCTTCGCAGATTGCAGTGCAGTTTTCGCATCTGAAATGGCATCCTCGTAGTACGCTTTTGCATCAGCCATGCTCTCGTCGTCGATCTTGAATAAGGCGTCGCCCTCTGCCACGGTGCTTCCCGCTTCCACGTAGACTTCTTCCACCGTCATGGTCACCGCATTCACAGAAAAATCAGGCAGCTGGCTCTCTGTTTTCACCTGTGTGGTTCCTGTCCCGGAAAAGCTGCCGTCTTCCTGTCCGTCTGTCTCATCTATCTGTGTGTCCTCTTCCGTCTGATCCGCTGTGTCCGAAGCCGCTATCACATGATAGCCGACTCCGCTTCCCGCAACTGCGGCAGTCAGAATCCCGGCAAGTATTCCGTAAAATTTTCTGGAATGTTTTCCCAGGAGTTTGTGTACCCACGCTATTTTCATTGTTTCATCCTTTCCCTTCCGGCATTTCATCCTCTCTCATGTTTCACGGTAAGGATAGCATCGCTTTCTAAAGGGTAGCTGAATGTACTGTGACGGTTATGTGACGGAACCGTTAAATATCTGTGTTTCACGGCAGGCAGGGACACTTCCTTTGACAGATTAGGAAAAAAGTATTACAATACTCCCGTTTCTATAAATCTGTTACATTGGAGATTATTCATGAAGAAAATTGCTTTTTTTGATATCGACGGAACACTGACTTCCGAGATTGACGGTTCGATTCCGGAAAGTGCCGTCTATGCTATACGGGCGGCGCGGGCAAACGGGAATCTGATGTTCATCAATACCGGGCGCTGTTTTCAGAATGTGGAACAGCGTTTCCGTGATGTGGGTTTTGACGGCTTTGTCTGCGGCTGCGGCACAGATATCTACTGCGACGGTGCCGAAATCCTTCATGTCGCACAGACGCACGAGACCGTAATGAAGCTGCTTCTCGCAGCCAGGGAGTGGGATATCGATATCCTGTTTGAATCCAGGAAAGAGGTTGCTTTTGATCTGGCAAGACCGCTCCGGCACCCGGATGCCAGACGGCAATATGAGGCGTTTGAAGAACGCGGCTATGAGATGCCGGAGCACCTTGAGAATCCTAATTTTTTCTGTGATAAGTTTGTCCTATGGTTTGAGCACCCCGAGCAGCTTGCCGGTTTCCGTACCACAAGTGACCGCTATTTTGAGTGCATTGACCGGGGCGGCAATTTCCGCGAATTCGTTCCGCTCGGCTACTCCAAAGCCACCGGTCTTAACTATGTGCTTGATTATTACCGGATAGACAAAAAGGACGCCTATGCCTTCGGCGACAGCAACAACGACCTTCCCATGCTCACTGCTTTGACAAACAGTGTCGCCATGGGCAACGCCTCTCCTGCCACGCTTTTTGACAAGGTGTCCTATGTAACAAAATGTGCCAGCGAAGACGGCATCCGCCTTGCGCTGGAACATTTCGGTTTTATCTAAAGTCTGCGGTTATCCCGCACGAGCACCACAGCCATCACGATGGCTGTGAGAAGCTCGGATGCCGGGAACGACAGCCACACGCCATTGATGCCAAATACTGCGGCAAAAAGTAGCGAGCAGCCGATAATGCAGACAAATCCTCTCATGATCGATGTCACAAACGATTCCCGCGCACGTTCTGTCGCGCTTAAAAATCCCGCCCCCACAATATTGATTCCGGCAAACAGGAAGCCGATGAAGTAAAGACGCATTCCCGTGTGAGCATACGCTGCCAGTTCCGCAGAATGTTCACTGTTAAACAGGCTTACCAGAGAATCCGTAAATCCATAGACGGCTCCGACGAGCACTACCGCGATGCCCAAAGCCGTGACAAGTCCGAGATTTCGTATTTTCCGGACAGATTTCACATCTCCTTTTCCGTAGCAGTCACTCACGATCGGCTGCGCTCCCTGTGACACTCCGTTGAAGATTGCCATTGCCACAAGCGCAAAGTTCGCGATCACTCCGTAAGCCGCCACACCGATATTTCCCACAAGACCGAGAATCAGGAAATTGAACACGGTTGTGATGACACCGGATGAAATCTCCCCCACAAATGCCGGGACGCCAAGCTGGCACGCCCCGAATAACTGGGCGATGGACGGCGCGTGCAGCCGGAACCGCACAGTATTCTTTTTTCCAAGGAAATGCGCGCTGCAGATCAGAATGCTGATGATCGGCGATGCCGCCGTGGCAAGCGCCGCTCCCTCTAACCCCATGCCAAGCGGAAACATAAAAATATAGTCAAACAGGATGTTGGAAAAACTTCCCGCGAGGGTTCCTGCCATCGCTAAGGACGGCTGGTTATCGTTGCGTACAAATGCCATGATGACGTAGTTCATCATGAAAAACGGCGTAAACAACAGAAAGATCCTCGTATACCCGGTTCCAAGCGCCACAATTCCCGCATCGCCGCCCATCAGCGCGATGATTTTATCCGGGATAAAAACGCCCGCAAGTGTAAACAAAATTCCAATCATCCACACAAAGCAGATGGCATTGGAAAAATAGCCGTGCGCCCGCTCCTCGCCCTGCGCCCTTAAGATCGTAAAGCGCGTCGCAGAACCGACGCCGATCATCGAACCGATCGCAAAAATCAGATTGTAGATCGGCAGCACCAGATTTAAAACGGTAATTCCGTCCGTTCCCGCTGCCTTCGCAATAAAAAAGGTATCAGCGATGATATAACAGGAGATACCTAACATTCCGAATATATTCTGTGTGACATACCTGGCAAATTGTTTTGTGACTGACATTTACTTTTCCCCGCAGTTCTTTTTTCATACTCATTGTTTCTTATCTTACATCCGGAGTGAACCGCATGTCAAGCTGTGGAGGCGGCAGAATGCGGTGCTTCCCGGCTTAATATGAGATGGTATCTTTTTCATTCCTTCGCTTTACTTTTCGTTTGTAGTATGGTTTAATAAAAAACAGTATATCCTCTTTTTGCGCTGTTTTCTGCGCATCCGAAGTTCCTTTCCCGTCTACACTTAAAACAGCAAAGGTCATTTTTAGCACATAAAAATAAACCGGATCCTCTTAACACACACCATCTATAGAATAGGAGAATACCATGACACCTTTACACACACAAATCCTCACTGCCCGCGACCGCAACGGGCAGGAACTCCGTACCATCCAGAAGCAGCTTCAGAAGCTCCCTCCCGGAAAGCTCATTTGCTCCCGCAACGGAACCACCGTCAAATGGTATCAGGGCGACGGTCACTCCAAGACCTATATTCCGAAAGCGAACCGCGCTCTTGCCGAACAGCTTGCGCTGAAAAAGTATCTGCAGCAACAGGAGCAAATACTCTTGCAGGAGCAGGCAGCAATCACTGCCTATTTAAAATACTCCCCCGCGGGCAGCCTCTCTTCCGATGATCCACATCTTCTCTCTGATCCCGCCTGTGAAAATCTGCTTCATTCTTATTTTTCCACCTCAAAAAATATTCCGGACGTCTCGAATGTTTCAGATCTCCCGAATATTTCGACTAGTTCCGCTGTCGAATGGTCTGCCGCTTCCTACGAACGCAATCCGCTCCATCCCGAGCAGCTGCTTCACAAAACCGTCTCCGGCGAGAGGGTGCGTTCCAAATCAGAAGCCATGATTGCCATGCTGCTCCACCTAAACGCCATTCCTTACCGCTACGAATGTGCGCTCTCCCTTGGCGGCATCACTCTGTTTCCGGATTTCACCATACGTCATCCCGGAACCGGCGCACTCTACTACTGGGAGCATTTTGGTCTGATGGACGATCCCGCCTACGCAAAAAACGCCGGCTCGAAGCTTTCTCTCTATGCCGCAAACGGCATCATTCCATCCGTTCATCTGATCACCACGTACGAGACCAAAGCATATCCCTTAAACGCCGGCATGATTGAGCATCTGATCTCCTACTATTTTCTGGATTCCACGATCTAAATCCGTGCTTTCTCTTCCACTGTCATTTCTTGCATTTTCGCCCGGCGCGGGTCTGGGAGGGCATTTTTCCTCTTCCAGACCCGACCGGCTTTCCTTTTTCTCTTCTTTTTTCTTCTTTTCGTCCGCTTCTCGGGTCTGGGAGGGTGTTTTTTCTCTCTCAGACCCGCCATTCATGCTAATACGGGTCTGGGAGAACCTTTTTCCTCTCTCAGACCCGGTTGGCTTTCTTTTCCTCTTCTTTTTCCTTCTTTTCGTCCGCTTTTCGGGTCTAGAACGACG
>ERZ773164.1529-NODE-1529-length-22837-cov-4.014705_pt1 | contig 22837 bp, 15 predicted proteins | sample MGYA00511917_ERZ773164 | MGnify/ENA primary metagenome ERZ773164 (study PRJEB29015, sample SAMEA2737847) | human gut metagenome | biome: human gut; feature: human-associated habitat; material: faeces | place: China | collected 2012 ...
GGGTCAGGTTCTCCAGAACCTTAAGTCTTCCCACTGCTTTTCTGGTGTTGATCTTCTCACCGTCAAAAATCGCCATACCTGCGGAATCATATCCACGATATTCCAGCTTGGACAGACCGTCCAGAATGATCGGCGCTGCCTGTTCTGTTCCAATATAACCTACAATACCACACATAGTCATACATCCTTTCTGTTCTGTTTCCAGTATTCCTTGTTGGAAGTAAAAGCAAGTACCCATTTTTTGGGGAGCCTGCGATAGTTCTTTCCCAGTAAATAACCTGCATATTTACAGGCGCATTGCATATAAAAATGGGGCAATCCGGCAGACATATGGTTGCTGCGCAAATATACCGTCACATCTTTCACCATTCGTTTTCCCTCGGACTCCGAAGGATATGCTGCAAAAATCTCGGGATGCTCTGCCTGCGATACTCCCAGGTCAAAGTTTCTGTGGAACTGCTGCCCGTTGGTATAATTATGAGAATGCACCACCTGCGCATCCGCCGCATAAGCCACAGAGTATCCTGCTTCCACCGCCTTTGCCGCATAGATCATATCTTCATTAAATATCGTATGTCTGACGAACCCGCCCAGTTCCTCATAGATTTCCCGGCGATAGGCCGCACAGACATTGGAGCAGAAAAAGGTCTTGATCCCCAGGCTGTCCAGGTCTGCTGCCGATTTGATCCGGGACTTTGCCGGATAGTTAAATTCTCTGGTATAGCTCTCCACCGGTGTCGAATCCTCTCTGGGCAGCTGTCTCGCATAGGCCACCGCTACTTCCCCCTGCAGGGGTTCCACCAGTTTTTCGATCAGCCTGTCATCTTTCGGCATGGCATCCTGTGTCATCATCACGAAGACATCCGCGGAAGACTTTTTTACTCCCATCCGTCTCGTACCGCCATGATCGAACTCTCTTTTGGATACATGGTATACCTTGATATTCTGATAGGTTTCCAGAAATCTGATTCCGTAGATCAGCTGATCAAAATATTTTTCTTCCGTATTAAGAAGAATCACCTGATGTACCGGTACGCTCTGACTGCCCAGTTTATCCAATAATGTAAATAATTCTTTTCCCGGCTTATACAGGGGAATGATCACATCTATCTCCATGTCAGAGTGCTCCTCACTTTTCCAATCTCTGGTTCATTATACTTTAACTCTTATTGCGGCACAAGCCTTTTCCTACTGTCCAAAAGGCTTATAACCTTCTGGGTAATGCACAAGGGAGCCCCGGCAGATTCCGGAAGACTCCCTTGTATTCCTGTTGCTTTACTCTATACACTGTTTCTTACTTATTCATATAAGGTGATGTGTCAGATTCAATCTTATTGCTGTATTCCTTCACGTTGCTGGTTACGGAATAGTTGGCATCATCAAACAGGAACTGATGCAGCCATACTACATTGCTTTCGAGATTTACCGGAATAACACAGCTTCCCTTTGCACCGATATTGCCGGTGTCACGCATGGTCTCTTCGGGGAAACCTCCTTCGTCCACTATGCGATAATTTGAAATATTGCTCAGCAGATCCAGGATGTCCTTGGAATCCAGACTGGTGTAAATGTCGTCGATGGCACTGTTGAATACCTTGGACAATGTTGCATAATCTGCTTTCTTTGCCTGATCTTCGATTGCCTGAATGACTTCACGCTGACGGGCAGCACGCTTAAAGTCGTTACCAGCGGTATAACGGATACGGCAGTAAGCAGTAGCCTGCAGACCATTCAACAGCTGCATACCGGTCTCAGTTACCGGTGTATAATCGCATTTCAAAACTTCTGCAATACCGATCTGATAGTTGTTGATATGCTTGATCTCCTCAGAGTCCACATCAATATAGATACCGCCCAGACCGTCGATCACTTCGCTCAGTCCTTTATAGCCTACGGTCACAAAGTTCGTAATATCCATATCCAGATTCATGTTCAGCATCTTAACCGCCTGCTCTGCTCCGCCATAGGAATAAGCGGCATTGCATTTCTGGTAGGAATCCGTACCGATATTCAGGTACGTATCACGATATACGCTGACCAGTTTGATATCACCGGTATCCATGTTGATGCTGGCGATCATGATACTATCGCTTCGGCTGCCCTTGTACAACAGGCTTTCCTTGGTGGCATCCACACCGAACAGGGCAATGTTCATATAGCCCTTCATAGTTTCATCCTGCTGCACCTCTTCGGGAATCTGAAGTTCTTCTGTCTCCAGAACGGTTACCTTGGGGCCCTCATTGCTGGTATGAGTCATTACCAGATACAATACTGCTACCATGAACAGGATCACTACGATCTCTACGCCAAAGATGATAACCTTTCTTCTCTTCTTGGCTGCACGCTGTTTGGCAGACATTCTCTTCTGTCCGTTCGCAGCTCCGGTTCTCTGTCCACTGCCGGCAGGTCTCTGTCCTGTAGGTCTCTGTGCGCTTCCGGAAGGTTTTCTTCCGCTTCCGGCAGGTCTCTGACCATTGCCGCCATTGTTGTTAGAATTTGTTGCCATCTTGTCTTCTCCTTGTACTAATAAGCATTTTTATTAATAAATCCTGTAAAGAACGTCATAAGAATGATCTTGATATCAAATCCAATGGTCCAGTTCTCAATATAGTAAATATCATATTCGATTCTCTTCTTGATGGAGGAATCACCGCGCAAGCCATTCACCTGTGCCCATCCGGTCAGTCCCGGCCGTACCTGATGTTTTACCATGTAACGGGGAATCTCTTCCTTGAACTTTTCCACAAACTGCGGTCTTTCCGGTCTGGGACCGACCAGACTCATATCTCCTTTTAAGATATTGAACAGCTGGGGAAGTTCATCGATACTGGTACGTCTGAGAACCTTACCGATACCGGTGACTCTGGGGTCATTGCGTACCGTCCATCCCTTTTTCTCTTCCGCCGCCGTCTGCATTGCCATGCTGCGGAATTTGTACATATAAAATGGCTTATTATGAAGTCCTACCCGTTCCTGCTTAAAGATCACCGGTTCCGGGCTGGACAGCTTTACCAGAATTGCTGATATGAGCATGATCGGTGAGGTAATAATGATACCGAAAATGGAACCAACGATATCCATTGCCCGCTTGATCACCATATTGCCTGTGTTCGTCAGCGGTACATACCGGATATTGATCACCGGTAATCCCATCAGATCCTCCGTATAGGGTCTGCTGGGGATCAGACTGCTGTAATCCGGAATGAATTTGGTGTGCACCCCGGATTTCTCACAGATATCCACCACACCTTCCAGATAATCATAATCCTTCAGGGAAAGTGTGATTGCGATTTCATCCAGCTTGTTCTCCGGAAGGATGTATTCCAGATTACCAAGCGTTCCCAGTACTTTCACTCCCTTATAGGTCGTGCCGCCCGGGATGTGCTCATCCAGAATACCACACACTACATATCCCCATTGGGGATTGCTGAGGATTCTGTCGATATATTCCTCCGCCGCCCGGGAATAACCTACCAGCAAAATGTGCTTCAGGTTGTACCCCTTTTTCCGTATGGAACGCAATGCCTTGCGCATGATGATACGGAATACGGAAGTCAGAAAAACATTCAGGACATAAAAAATTGCCATGACGGATCGTGAAAAATTGATCTCACGGATGATCATATACAAAATAATGATCAAAGCCGCCAGGCCAATGGTATTCGCCTGCAGGATACTGTATATCTCATGTCTGCGGCGAACCGTACGCTTCGGGGAATACACACTGCACCGGTAATACAGGAACATATAACCGGGTACAATAAAGGGAAGCAGCATATAATAATCCTGCACCGGCAGGACACCGATCCCCGGACCGTCATTTAAGATATAAAATTTGATATAATAGGCAAGGACAAAAGATGCTGCCGTGATCAGCGCATCTATTATCACAAGAAGCCTGTTAAAGACTTTCTGGTTGTCTTTTATCATACGGGTCACCCAATCTTTAAGTCCGAAAAGCTTCTTTTCAACGATTTCATTCTACAATAACGGTGGTTTTTTCTCAACTTAAGAATTTATGAAGCAATTTCTTAAGATTTCATAAGAATTCGAAAAACATTCAGGTATAATTGCCACTGAATCTTCACATAATTCCATAGATGGCTCCATTGAAAGTGCACCTTTGCCTGCTTTCCCACAGGACCCACGGTACGTTTCCACCCTTCTGCCAGTCCCTTTAAATATAGTTTTCCCATTCTCTTCTTACAAAAAAACAGAAATTTTATGCCAAATCCAAGCAAAAAGAACGGCAGATTCAGGATCCACTGTAGTAGCGGCATATTTTTGCCGATGACATAGATATTATTGGAAGAAGAAAGTTCCGTTTTCCGGGAATTGTAGCGGGATCCCGTAGAAGCACTGCCGTAATGCAGAACGGATGCCGTCGGCTCGTACCGGTTCTCATAGCCGTAGATCCGGGCACGGTAACCGATATCCAGATCTTCCAGATAAGCAAAATGCGCTTCGTCAAAATAGCCGATCTCCTCAAATACCTGACGTCTGTAAATTGCCGCTCCGCCACAGGCTGAGAATATGCTGACATTCTTGTCATAATCCACAGCAGGCCGGCCTTTTCCCCGGGAATATGCCCATCCCAGAACGCAGTAGCGGTCTCCCGCATCATCCAGCAGCTCTGGCTTATCCCACATAAGCATTTTGGCGCTGACGGAAAAGATCTTTTCATCCTTCCGAATGGCATCATACAGTCCTTTCACAAATCCAGCTTCTACTCTGGTATCGTTGTTCAACAGGATCACATAGGGGCTTCGTGCCTCCCGGATTCCCAGATTCACCGCATGACAGAAGCCGGTGTTCTCCGGCAGGGCGATCAGACGCACCTGCGGTTTTTCCCCCTCTTCTGCCGGTGCCTCTTTTTTGCGACACCATTCGCTGTCCAGATATTCCACGCTCCCGTCAGCAGAACCATTGTCTATGATCAGCACTTCATATTCCGGTGCATTTTCCTGTCCCTGACACAGGGAAGCCATGCATTCCGGTAAATATTTCATTCCGTTGTAATTGGGTATAACGACGGTTACTTCCTTCATAGTCTCTCCCATTTCTCCGGATACTCCGGCAGATACAGCAGTCTTCCCCGTTTTCGTAATGCTTCCGATAATTGCAGACTTAAAAGCCGGATATCTGCCCCGGCAGGCAGTGTGGAGCTGTCAAATACCGGCTGTTGTTCCGGACCTCTTACTACTTCCGTATAAGGCACTCCCACGATTTTTTCAAACAATTCCCTGTCAGCTGACCGGATCCTGATGCAGCGAAGGTCTAACGCTTCTGCATCCTGGGACAGCTCCGCCCGGTGAAGATAACCGCCAAAGTCCTTCGGCAGTCCCTCGTAGAACACCTTTCCGTCCGCAGTCATTCTGCCGCCGGCGATCCTGCCGCGGTTTTTCCCAGACAGCACTCTGCCACCTACGGCAGCCACATCCGGTCTCTCCTGTAATACCTCTGTATATTGTAACCGATAAAATCCTACATGTCTGGTCTCCTCTGCCTTTGCCGGGATCCCACGTTCTGCCGCATGATCCTGCAGTGCACGCAGCCCCGCTTCGTAAGCATATTTCTTGCTGTGGGGATTGGCTGCTGTAGATGCTTCATGGCATCTCCAGTGATACAGCACTCTGGGAATATGAAGAATTCTCTCCTCCCCGGAGCGGCCATCTGCAGCCAGCACCTCTGACACTGCCCGCAGCACCAGATCATAGTCCTGGGCACCGTCGCATTCTGGCCGGAAGGCAAGTTTCTTCATCAGATCTGCATCCATCACCAGAAAATGGCAGATATAGTTATTACTCAGGATTAAATCGTAATTAAAGTCTTCTTTATGGTTGGGATCGTAATATTTTGTCTCATCCCCGTTGCATTTGTCTTCATCCGAATAAGCGAATGCGACTCTGACACCTCTGTCATTTGCTTTGGTAATAGCATCTGCCATCTCATACAGAGCATCCGGTGTCAATACATCATCATGATCCAGCAGGCCGATATATTCTCCCCTTGCATAGGGTAATGCCTGATTGGTATTCGCCGCAATTCCGGCATTTTCCGTAAGGTGTATATAGTGGATCCTTGCATCCGCTGCAATAGTTTCCGCATTTTCCAGGAGCCGTTCTGTCAGGAATCCCTGATTTGTCAACGTCTCCTCCACACTGTGATCCTCTGTGGCATCCGCCAGAATCAGTTCCCAGTGAGGATAGCTCTGTTGCATAACGCTTGTTATCATTCTGTTCAGATAGATTTCCGGGGTACGGTACAACGGCACCACAATGCTGAGTGTAACCGGATTATCCCATTTTCTGCAACTTTGCCTTTCCAGTTCCTCTTCCGGACAGGGCACATAAAAATAGCGGTCTGTCTCTGTCAGGCGTTCCCTTACAGAGATCCAGGTTTCCCTCAGGCCGTTGCGTTGCAAATAATATAGAGTTTTCTTAAGGTTTGCTATGTTCAGCTTTGCCACGGATACCTCCACTTTTATAAAAGAGCAAATCGCCCTTCCCGGGCGATTCGCTCTTAAAAATAACATTAACTATTCAGAACCCCATTCGCAAAATCGCTCTTCCAGAGCTTTCCTGAATAACATACTTGCATGCTATTTGCTCATGGTGGTTACAGTACAGCCTTTACATCCTCGGTCAGCTTCTCTACCTTGGCCTGTGCATCCTCTATGCTGTTACCTTTAACACCCATGTAGAACTTGATCTTGGGCTCGGTTCCGGAAGGACGGGCGCAGCACCATGCATTGTCGGGAAGTTCAAAATACAGGACATTAGACTTGGGAAGTCCGGTAGTAGTCTTCTCGCCGCTCTCCATGTCGATGACTACATCGTTCAGATAGTCACGGAATTTCTCCACTTTCAGGTCACCGAATGCCTTGGGCGGATTCTTACGAAGCTTATCCATGATCTCGGCGATCTGTCTTGCACCGTCGATACCCTTCATGGTAATGGTGTACTGGGTCTCCTTGAAGTAACCGTATTTCTCATACATGGATACCATCATATCCCACAGAGTCATGTTGTGCTTCTTGCAGTAAGCCGCCACTTCACACAGACACATAACTGCTACAACTGCATCCTTATCTCTTGCATGAGTACCTGCCAGACAGCCGTAGCTCTCTTCCAGACCGAATACATAATTGTTGCTGCCGGTCTGCTCGAAGAACTTGATCTGCTCACCGATGAACTTGAAGCCGGTCAGTACTTCGATCAGCTTTACACCATAAGCTTCGGTGATGGGCTTGGTCATATTGGTGGTAACGATGGTGGTTACCAGTGCGGGATTCTCGGGCATAGTGCCGGTAGCAGTCTTCTCTCTCAGGATATATTCTGCGATCAGCATACCGGACATGTTACCGGTAAATGCCACATACTCGCCGGTCTTGGTATCCTTGGCATACACACCCAGACGGTCTGCATCGGGATCGGTTGCCAGAACGATGTCCGCATCCTTCTCCTTGGCCAGACGCAGTGCGTATGTAAATGCCTTGGGATCCTCAGGGTTCGGGTAATCCAGTGTGGTGAAGTTTGGATCCGGATTCTCCTGTTCGGGAACTACATAGACGTGCTTAAATCCCAGCTCGGACAGGATACGTCTTACCGGCTTGTTACCGGTACCGCATAACGGAGTATATACGATCTTGATGTCATCAGCCATTTCCTGAATAACATCGGGATGAATGATCTGCTTCTTCAGCTCAGCCATGTACTTGTCATCGATCTCTTTACCGATCACCTGATAAAGGCCTGCTTTTTCCGCATCTTCTCTGCTCATGGTCTTCACGGTATGATAATCCTTGATGGCCTGTACTTCGGTGATGATGTCCTTATCGATAGGAGCGGTTACCTGTGCGCCGTCCTCCCAGTATACTTTGTAGCCGTTGTACTCAGGAGGATTGTGGCTTGCGGTCACTACGATACCTGCGGTACATCCCAGCGTACGAAGGGCAAAGGACAGTTCCGGGGGAGGTCTTAAAGATTCAAAAATGTATGCCTTGATGCCATTGGCTGCCAGACATCTTGCTGCCTCATCGGAAAACTCGGGAGACATGCGGCGGGAGTCAAATGCGATAGCCACACCCTTGCTCTGGGTGCCGCGCTTAATGATATAATTAGCAAGACCCTGAGTTGCCTTACGAACGGTATATACGTTCATGCGGTTGGTTCCTGCACCGATCACGCCACGTAAACCGCCGGTACCGAATTCCAGTTCCTTGTAAAAACGATCTTCCACTTCTGCCTCGTTGTTGCGGATTGCCAGAAGTTCATCCTTGGTCTTCTGGTCAAAATAATCATCATTCAACCAGAAATTCAGTTCGTCCATATAACTCATTTTCCTATCCTCCTGTTTTATCGCTATCTTTATCTTTCTTCAGTAAACGCTCTCCGCCATTATTCTACCATAGATTACCTTTACTGAAAAGAGCAATTTAACGTCCGCTAACCGGATCTCTCAGCGCATAGTCACTGCGATCCAGAGAGAAATTCGGGTTGTAATAGGGGTCTCCTGCTTCCAGCTCTGCCTTCCATTTTTCACGGAAATGCTCGGATTCTTTGTTGTAACGCTCCGCCTTCTCTCCCTGATCATCCAGACCTCTGGAAATAGATTCATAATGATACAGTTCCGCAAAAGGGGTCCATACATTCAGCAGTCCCAGTTTGCGCAGTTTCAGGCAGAAATCCACGTCATTCAGAGAGATCACAAAGCTCTCGTCCAGTCCTCCCACCTGCTCATACAGACTCTTTTTCACCAACAGACATGCTCCGGTCACTGCCGTGGCATTCTGGGTATAACACAGGCGTCCCATGTAGCCGAGGTTCTGTACCGGAATACGATAATGGGTATGTCCTGCGGTGCGATGTGCCCCCAGTCCGATGACTACACCGGCATGCTGGATCGTCTTGTCCGCATAATACAGCTTTGCACCTACGGCACCCACATCTTCCCGCTGTGCATACATCAGCATCTCTTCCATCCAGTTGGCAGTGATCACTTCCGTATCATTGTTCAGCAAAAGGATATAATCTCCGGTGGCATAGGATACTCCCAGATTATTTACAGCAGAATAATTAAAGTCACCATGATAGGTCACCACAGAGATCCGGCCGTCCTCGCTGTGCAGAATCCCGCCGTCATGACCGCAGACGGTATGCAGCTTGCATCTCTCTGCGTAGGAATCATTGCCGGACAATCCCAGCAGCTGGGAATAGTAATCCCGGATTTCCGGTGTGGTGCTGTTGTTCTCCACCACGATGATCTCGTAGTTGCTCCAGGTGCTGTTCTTCTGAATAGAAGTAATACATCTCTTCAGATCTTCCACGTGATCCTTGTTGGCGATCACGATGGAGATCTTCGGATCTCCCAGAATCTGATAGCGGATCCGGAAAATTGTGGCACAGGCTCTGGTACTGGTGATCTGAAAATGTTTGAATCCATGCTTTTTCAGATGATCCGCCACGGCACCCTTTGCCGCCTCGATGGCATAGGGCTTTGCGTCAATACTGGCGGCGGTACTGCCCGCATGGCTTCTCCAGTAATACATCAGTCTGGGCACATGTACGATCTTTTGTGCTCTGTCCGTCAGACGCAGGATCATATCGTGGTCCTGCGCACCGTCAAAAGCCGTACGGAACAGTTCCTCGCCTTCCAGAAGTTTTCTGGAAAAGACGCTGAAATGACAGATATAATTGTTGGCCCGCAGATTATCCGGTGCATAATCCGGCTTAAAATGCATGGTCAGCATTTTATTAATATTGTCCTCCTGGAAGGTGGTCTCATCACAGTACAGATAATCCGCACCCTGTTCATTGATTTCCTTGACATAGGCATACAATACGGAAGGATGCAGAATGTCATCCTGATCGAACAGTCCGATATAGTCTCCGGTGGCCAGCTTGTAACACTCATTGGTGTTGTAGGAAATACCTCCGTTATGGTCCAGGTGCTTATATACAATACGGCCATCTGATTTCGCCGCGTACTCCTTGCAGAGTTCTTCGATGTAAGCATGTTCCGCATCGGAACCGTCCGCCAGACACAGTTCCCAGTTCTGATAGGTCTGGTTCATGACGCAGTCCAGCATCTGTATCTGGAACTCTCTCTTGTTATTCCACAACGGCACGAGAATACTGATCTTCGGCATATAGGGGAATACCGTTTCTTCCTCTTTCTTCCTCTGCTCCGCGTCGGGAAAGCTTCCGGTACCGTAGGATTCCATCAGGCTCTTCTGGTGACTCTTGTTACGGATCTTCCGCAGAATATCTTTGGGACCACCGCAATGAGACAGCCGTTCCTTCTGTCTCTGGGCAAAATGGATCACACTCCTGGCAGGTCCTGTAGCCTTCCAGAATTTATTTTTCTTGATTCGGTCCAGTTTGAACTGCAGATCTTCCTTCTCCGATTCCAGTACTACGATCTTGTCCGCCAGATCCGCACATTTTTCATGCTCTCTCTCGTAGGCTTCCTTATAATTGATCTCGGTGTTGCTCTCTGACATATGTCTCCTCCGTGATGCTTTCACCGCATTTTAGCGGATCATGCATCTGTTTTATTCTTTTGCTGCCGGAAGCTCTACGGTCAGATATTTTCCCGTAGTATTCCAAAGTTTCAGCTTGCTGACACGATTCACCACAAGAACAGCGATCGTATAGTTTCCAGCCGGCAGTTGTTCTCCTTCTCTGAGGACACAAAAGCCGCCCAATGCCACATTTTTCTGATCCGGAAGATTTTCCTCCAGTTCCTGTCGGTAGGCAGGCATCAACTGCATGGACCACACACCCTGTCCTTCTGTTTCCCCACAGGGAATCAGCAACAGATGTTTTTCATAGCAGGCATTATCGTCCCCCAGAATCACACTATATCCCTGGATCCGCTCCGGTCCCGCTGTCTCTACTCTGGCCATCAGGCAGTTATCCCTGCGGATCTTCTGTAATTCCTCTCCGCCAGGAAGTCCCCTTTTCCAGAAAGGCTCCTGTAAAACATTCCGATCTGTCAGATATGCCGGAACCACACGGCTGTCCAGTCCCTCCCGGTTCAGTCCCTTCGGGTAAAAAGGATCCTCTCCCCGGAACTGTGGATGCATCTGGTAGAGCAGTTCTCTCTCCTGTACCAGACGCTGCATTTTCTCAGGACTTTCATCGCTTCCCCGGCTGAGAGATTCATGGTGATATGCAAAGCGGTCGTTCCACACCACATTGTAGTATCCCATTTCCAGAAGCCGAAAGCCCAGTTCCACATCATTATAGGCTACCCGCAACACTTCCCGGAATCCTCCGGCCTCCCGGAACACCTCTGTCCGGATCAGGAGACAGGCTCCCGTCACGGCCACACAATCCTGTGTAAAACGGTTCCGTCCAAAATAGTAGCTTCTGTCATCCTCCATAAACTGTAGCTTATGCACCGGTCCCACCGGCAGATTGACAATGCCGTCATGCTGGATCTTCACGGAATCCGGATAATAAAGTTTCAGTCCCACACTGCCCACATAAGGCTGCAAGGCTCTGGACACCATTTTATCCAGCCAGTCATTCTCACATAATTCAATATCATCATTTAAGAACAGCAGCAGCTTGCCATCTGCCAGTTCTGCGCCACGATTACACATGGTGGAAAAATTGAACTCCGCAGGCTCATATACATACCGGATCGGTGTTCCGGCTGTCCGGATTTCTTCCACCAGCTGTTCTGTTTTTTTCCTGTTTTCCTCGTTACTTCCGTTATCTATCAGCAGGATTTCCACCGGAACACTGCCCTCCGGGCGTTGCGTCAGCGACCGCAGACATTTTCCCAGTACGGAAGGATTATCTTTGGAAGGAATGATCACAGAGACCCTAAGTTCTCCGGCGAACAGTTCTCTGGCTTCCTCTGCCGCTTTGGCTGCCAGTTCCACGGACAGTTTTGCGGATTCCGCTGCCGTCCGGTACTCTTCCCAGGGGTTCTGCTCATCTTCCGCTTTCTCCCGGCTGGTTTCTGCCGGTCCCTGCAGTCCGATTCCCGCAGTACCAAAAGTGCCGTGAAACAGCACTTCTTCCAGATGTCCAATGGTATGACAGCCTCTCTCAAATCCACCGGCCGCCAGAAACAGCCGGTCCATCAGGGGACGGATCTCTTCCGCTTTCGAAAAAACTATTTCCCTGCCGGTGCTCTCTCCTTCTGTCACAGCCCCGGGCTCCCCCAGTTTCTGCAACAGTCTGCTCCGCACTGCCACGACGCTTCCCACATAGAAGAAAGCCCGGTAGGTATCCGGAGCCCAGCAAGGCTTGAACCAGGGGATCACACGCTCTCCGTTCTCTGACAGCAGATCTTCATCTCCATAGACGATCTCTACCTCCGGATGCTTCACAAAATACGCATTGATCCGCTCCACAGCATTTTCCGCCAGCTGTCCTTTCTGCTGCCTGTAGATTACGAATTCCGCAAGACCGGCTCTTTCCCCGATCTCTGTGACCACTGTTTCCGCAATCTTTTTTTCCTGCTCCGCAGCCCATTGCGCATAGGTCACCCGCAGCTTTGCCAGTTCTGCTTCATACTTTTTATCCTGTTGTCTGACAAGCATCTGCTTTACTGACGTCCGAATGCTCAAGTTTCCTGTCTCCTTAGAAAATTTTTTTCACCGCTCCCGCCATGTCACTTGCCACAGCAAGGGGAATCTGCACGATCTCCATTTTCACAGTCAGGATGTTCTCTGCCTTTCTGTCCAATGCATCCACCCGGATCGTCAGATTCGGATCCTCCGTGGGAAATACCACGCTGGGATGCTCCGCACCGTCTGCGGACTTTAAGATTTTTCCATTGGCGGTAACGATCTTTTTGTCCTGCACAGGAACCGGCTGTCCGTTCATGGTAAGCTCCCGGATTTTACACACGCAGGCGCACATGGCCGGATCCAGCCGTAAATAATGGACATTTCCATCGAAATTCACCGTAAATTCCGCCTGTTTTTCCTCTACATAGACGTTCTCCGGGAAATAGGAATTTTCTTCGGAAAATCCCTGTCCCTTGTCCTCATAGATCTGTACCCTGAGTTCTCCCTCCGTCTGACGGAACCGCCCGATCCATTCCGTGGGCTTATAAATTTCGCCGCCTAAGAGATTGCGGATCTCACCCATGGACAATTTCTGTCCGGTCACATATTTCTGGAATTCCATCTCCTGCTCTCTGTACTGTCTGGCTTCGTTTTCCGTGATGCCCAGACGATCCAGAATACGATCCAGTTCCAGTGCATTACGTCTTTCATCTTCCAGTACATAACAGTATACAGCCCGGAAGGCCAGAGCTCTGGTCTCTATGGGACGGTCAAAAGTCCATTCATAATCAATCAGTGTCCAGTGGTCACCATCCACCAGAATATTGGCAAAGATCAGATCAAAGTCCGCCACCGGCACATCCTCCCCGTAGCCCACTCTCTCCAGATATTCTGCAAACAGGTTGTGAAATCCCTCCACATCCTGTCTGTCCAGGCATTCATCCATCAGTTCCGACAGCGGTCTGCCCGGCACGAACTCAAATTCCGCATAAGGTATGCCGTTCTCTTCTCCCAGATGGCAGACATTGACATCCAGACTGCTTCCAGCATACCGTTCCTTCAATTTTTCATAAGCCTCCGGCATATGACGCACATGGGCTTCCGCTTCTTTTGTCAGCGGATATTTTCGGACCGTCTTACAGCCTTCCTTGTCCCGCAGGATCTCGGTGCGGATCCGGAAGCTTTCCGCACGGTCATTGGAATATCTGGCATATTTCAGATCCAGAGGTGCTCCGATCACCGCCATATAGGAATTGGAAAAAACGGAAAACAATCCTTCCTCCACAATTCCGTCAAAAGCACTCTTCTCATCGAACAACAGCATTCTGTCCCGGTCAAAATTCCGCAGATTGTTGGACAGCTCTCCACGTCCTGGAAGATAAGCATCGGAATAGACTGTGGTCATAAATTTATAATCAGGATACGGATAATAAAAACTGCGTTCTCCCACACCGCAGGCATCGAAAATGCGCTCCAGCTTTTTCCGGGAAAACGTGCGTACCACACCGCTCTCCGGATAATTTTCAATGCCGGAAAACCAGCTGCCCAGATGATCTTCCTTGCATCCGGCAAAATATTTCAATCCGTATTTGTTCTCAATGGCAATCACGATCCTGCCGTCCGGTGCCAGATGCTTCTGCAGGATCTTAAGGAAATCCTCGTAAGGCGTCTTGCCGCCTATGTAAGCCTGTCCGTACTCAAAAACACCGATCAGACAGATATAGTCATAGTCTGCGGGAAGTTCCGGTTCCACATCCGTGAAATTGCCCACATGGATCGTCACATTTTCACATTCGCTGTGGCGGCAGGCGTTGATCAGGCTGCGCTTCTTCGAGAGATCCACACAGGTCACTTCCCCGGCTTTTCTTGCCAGTGCACCCGTGATGGCTCCGCATCCACTGCCCACTTCCAGCACTTTCTCTGTTTTCTGTATGGGAAGGAAATCCACGATATTTTCCCGGAGAGCAGACAAATGATACAGGATCGGCCAGCTCTTTCGCTCCGCAATGATCCTGTCATATTCCACCGTACTGTATTTTTTTACAATGTCTAAGATCTCGTCCTCCACACTGCCGTCGCAATAATAATCCTCGCCGGGATATTTATCCAGATTCAGTGTGATCTTCCCGATGGTCTCTGTCATTCCTTACTTCTCCTCCGCATCCCATACTTTTGTTTCGGAATCCATATCATAATATCCTACGGTGTTCTTGTCCGATACCACCGTAATATTCAAGGCATCATACAGTCTGTGATATACCTCGAAGGTATCCTGATTGTAGCCGGTCACTCCCAGAGACAGCAGATACTCACCACCCTGTAAGTTCATCTTCTGGGTAAAAGTCACATTTTTCACCTCTCCCGGCTCCACGCTGTCCAGAAAAGCCTTTTCAATCATGGTATTTGTACCGGTGATCTCCACACCGATGACGTTTTTTACAGAAAATGCAAAAATGGGGGCCGGAATATGATCCATAAAACGAACCCGCATATGGATGGTAAACATACTGCCCTTCAGGATCGCATTGGTGGGAACCCCTCTGTCATCCGTAATGTAAAATTCCTCAATCTGTGCCTGCTTCGTACCGTATTCCAGGGCATTGGGATTCTGCCCCTTGGCCTCCATGGAAGCCTGGGAAGCATCGGTCCCCTTCTCATCTGCTTTTTGGGCAGCTGCTCTCTGCAGGTCTTCATCATCCAGCAGACTGGCAGTCTCTTCTCCCACACTCTCCGGGCCGTCATACTGTCCCACCAATACCCTCTTGTAGGTGTCGATCATAGCCTTGGGACTGCCTTCGCCCAGGATATTTCCCTGATTCAGCAGATATACACGGTCACAATATTTGCTGATACTGCTCAGATCATGACTGACGAACACAATGGTCTTGCCCATCTTCTTGAATTCTTCGAATTTATGATAACATTTTGCCTGGAAAAATACGTCACCGACACTCAGAGCCTCATCCACGATCAGGATCTCCGGCTCGATATTGATGGCCACCGCAAAGGCCAGCCGGACGAACATACCGCTGGAATAAGTCTTCACCGGCTGATATACGTAATCTCCGATATCCGCAAAACTTAAGATCTCCGGAAGCTTTGCCTCGATCTCCTTCTCGGAAAATCCCATCATCGTCCCGTTCAGATACACATTTTCAATGCCGTTATATTCCATATTGAATCCGGCACCCAGCTCCAGCAGAGCGGAAATACGGCCATTTACCAGCACTCTTCCCGAAGTGGGATTCAATACACCGGTGATGATCTTCAGGATCGTGGATTTACCGGAACCGTTGGTACCGATAATACCCACCGTTTCTCCCTGATAGATCTTCATGTCCACACCCTTCAGGGCATAGTGAAGCTTATGCTTCGTCTTTTTTCCGAAGCCGAAAGCCTCCTTCATCCGATCTGAGGGCTTATCATATAGTTTATAGATCTTCTGGACATTATCGACTTCAATGGCCAGCTTTTTCTTTTCCTGCATCAATTTTAATCCTCGCTTATCAGCGTTACACTGTCTTTGTCATACCATATGGCCAGAGAACGGTTGGCCTCGTTATTTTCATCCTCCGAGAGGTCTCCCATGCACAAAAACCAGGGCTTGTAGTGATAAGGTTGCAGCTGTACATCATCCTCATCTCCCAATAGCTTCTCCACCCGTTCCAGATATTCCTGATGGAAATTATACGCTTCTCCGGTATGCACATAGTAATAGGCCCCATAAGCCGAATAATGTCCTGCCTGATTGGGTGACACCTGAAAGATCATGATAAATTCCAGACCCATAATCGCATAAAACCACCACACTGCGGCTCCGTTCCAGTTCGCCAGCCATCTTGCCGCGCTGCCTGATGCCTTCTTCTGCAGTTTTTGCTGCAGCCAGCCACACCAGTATATTTCGTTCAGGAACAACAGCAATAAATATGTGATCTTCACCGCATTCAGAGTTCTGGACAATCCGGCATGTCCGAGGGAATACAGGCTTGGGGTGTAACCGGTGGCATACAGGCAGAAGGACCACAGAAGTACGACTCCCGGATACCGGAAACGATACTCCGTCTCCTTAAGTGCCTGCCAGATCAGGGGTAACAGCATCACCATTACCATAAGAACAATAGATCCCGTAAACTCTGGAAGATGTTTTACTCCTTCCAGAAAAGATCTGCCGATGGACTCCAGGGGACTGTATCCCCAGCCGACATAGCTGCGGGCCCGCACGGAATTGCCCGGTGCCGCTACATTCAGCCCAAATCCTATAATGTATACCAGCGTAGCAGGCAACAGCCACAGTCCCTTTTTCCGGTGTTCCACTACCACACTTATAAACAGAATCGTCAACAGCGATAAGAGTCCCTGCAATGCCGTGACAAAATTGCTTCCGGCCGTGATCATGGAAAGCAGTACCGAGGCCGTAAATAGCAGTCCGGTAGCAGTTCTTCCTTCTGCTCTCTCCAGGCAGATTGCCACAGACAACATCAACAATCCAAAGCCGTGCATTCCCACGTAATGAACTCCGCCGTTATACCAGTAGAAGCCACTCTGTGCGGAATAAATAAACATAAAGACTGCCACTGTAATCACTGCCTGTGCTGCCAGGCCGGTCCACTTTTCCATGCCCAGTACTTTCCGCAGGATCACATGGGTAAATGTCATGGTACCCGCCAGCAATAGCAGCAGGATGAACACTGGACCGAGGAAATAATACTGTTCTCCCCAGATTGCCGGCATCAATGCCATAAAGAAAATAGAAGAATAGGTTCCCTGCCACGCATACCACTGCGTTCTGGAGCAATCCAGTGCACCGGAGATGGCAGCCCATTTTGACTGTTCCTGCTCCATGGCAGCTCTGGCAAATCTTCCGAAATTGTAATCATCATAATACGGAACCGCATAGACTGTCAGCCGAAACAATGGAATCAGCGTTAACAACAACAGTCCACAGCATCCCACTGCCAGCAGGATCTTCCCCGGCTTCCATAACCAGAATTTTCTTAATTTTTCACGAGCACCCTTCAATTACTTTCACCCTTTCTGTTTTCCCCACAACAGTTTTGTAATGCAGCTCCTCCCCACAAGGTTCTTCATCTATAAAAGTTTTGCTATGCTCTGTTTTTTATAATACGATTTCTCCGTTCTTCGAACTCTCGAAATCGTAACAATCATTCGTATTATAGCACGTCTGCGAAATGTACCTTCAATCGTTTGAAAATAACGGCTCCCAACCCGAACAGTACTACCGTTACGATCCAGAAATACATGGTTGAAAAGAAATCCTGGAAAAACCATTCCTTCTCATAAATAGCACTTCGATAACCGTTTACAATATACACCAGCGGATTCAGCTTCAGAATCGTGATCCAATTGCCGGACAGGGAATCCAGATTCCACAAAATAGGAGTGGCCCACATGCCGATCTGCAATCCGATACTGATGATCTGAGACAGATCCCGGAAAAATACTACTACTGCACAAGTCGTATAGCTGAGTGCCAGTACAAAAATGAACAGGCAGAAGCTATAGTATACGATCTGTATCGTATATATGGTAGGATAATACCCGTAAATTGCTGCCACAATCAACAGCAGACACACAAAAAATACATGAATAAAAGTGGCTGCAATAATCTTGATGATAGGCAGGATACTGATCTTAAATACTACTTTTTTCACCAGATAGTTATATTCCAGCAGCGCATTGGTTCCATTGTTTAATGCCTCACTGAAATAGAACCAGGGTACCAGTCCCGCCGTCAGGAACAATACAAAGGGTACTTCCACACCCTCCCGCAGGGGAGTACTCGTATTACCCATGATCTTATCAAAAACAACGTAATACATAGCCACCGTGACCACCGGCTGTGCCATAGCCCATACCGCACCCAGATAAGATCCCGCATATCTTTTTTTGAAATCATTTTTGGCCAGTTTCCAGATCAGATGCCGGTTCTGGAACAGCTCCACCGGCAGTCCGGTGAATTTATCATACCAGTGAATAAAAACAAAGCATGCCGCCGCGATCACCACACAGGAAATGATCTTCTTGACCAGTTCCTGTCCCGGATCTGCCGCAGGTCCCGGATTCTTATGGAATACAATGAGCACCGCCATGATCACTGCCGCTGTCACAAACAGGGCAATACCCGTTTTCTTACTTACCTTCATTCTCTTTTTCCTTCACGTACTGTTCCAGTGTGCCCCACTTGGTATCCTTCTCGGAAAGCGTCAGTTCCATACCTTCGGGAATCGGCCATTTTACACCGATATCTGGGGTATTGTAAGCAATACCGCCCTCATCATCGGGATGATAAAAATCCGTACATTTATAGCAGAATTCCGCATAATCCGACAGTACCAGAAAACCATGTGCAAAATTCTTCGGGATAAAGAACTGCTTCTTGTTCTCTTCAGACAAAAGCACTCCGTACCACTGGCCGAAAGTCCTGGAACCTTCCCGCAGATCCACTGCCACGTCATAGACTTCTCCGCGGATCACGCGCACCAGCTTGTCCTGAGGAAAATGTTTCTGGAAATGCAGTCCACGCAATACACCCTTCTTGGAAGCGGACTGATTGTCCTGTACGAACACCTCAGGAATCCCCGCAGCCTTGAAATCGTTATAATTGTAAGTCTCCATAAAATATCCTCTGGCATCTCCGAATACCGTAGGAGTAATGATCTTTAATCCTTCAATTTCACAGGTTTCTACTGTTATTTTACCCATTTATTTCGTCCTCACTCTTTATTTTTATTGACTATTCGTAGGTGATATTCATGTCCACACGACCTTCGATGCCGTCCACTTTTCCCTTGGAGGTATACTGCCAGGTCTTATAATATCCCTGATATAACGGAACACTGCGATACTCTGCCAGCCAGATATGATAGTTTTCCAGTCTTGCTGTCTGCAGATTATTGTTGTACCAGTTACGGCTGGCATAGACACCCGCCGTGTATCCGGCATTTTCTATGGTCCTGCAGAACGCTTCACATACCAGTGTTCTGGTCTCAGCATCCAGATTGTCCGCACGGCCGTTACCGCCCGCACCTTCGGTATCGATAAATACCGGATAGTTCAGCCGGTAATCCCGGATCAGTTCGATCACCGCGGAAGCCTCTTCCACAGCTTCCTTCTCATCCACAGCCTGGGTGAAAAAGTATACGCCCACCGGAATTCCTGCGGCCTGTGCACCCTTCATGTTCGTCACGAACATGGGATCTTCCACCAGGCTTCCGGTTACCGAACCGCGGTATCCGGCACGGATAATGGCAAACTGCACTCCTGCATTTTTCACCTTATCCCAGTCGATCTCCTTGTTCCATTTGGAGACATCGATACCGACCTTTGCATTACCGGACGTGGTCTGCAGCTTCTGGATCTCTGTCTTGTCCGCATCTGCCAGAGCATCTGCCACGGCGCTGTCCTCGGCTTCTGCATCCACTTCATCCTCCGTCTTAATCAACAGGGAAATATCGTCAATGGCCAGATACTCCACTTTATCCTTGACGTGAACTCTTGTCTCACTGACCGGAACCTTATATCCCTCAATGGGAAGGAGCTCAATATAATAGTCTCCGGAATCCAGATCTCCAATGTAAATGATACCGTCCTGATCCAGATCCTTGTAATCTCCCAAACCGTCCAGTCGTACGTAGAAGCTCTCCCCGGTCACCGGACTTCCTTCGTTGTCCACGATCTGGATCCGCAGATCCTTTTCTATGGAGGTGGCTACCAGAGACAGACGGTTGCTGTTATCCTTTGCAGCTTCCAGAATTGGATTTACTTCCTGATCAAAAAACGTATTATCTTTTAAAAATGCCTTCAGATCATTGCCGATCTGACCATCCGGTGAGACCGTCTCTTCTGCCTGAACGCCATTTTCCGCCGGAGATGCACTGTCACCCGCTCCGGCATTATGAGTGCCGGATGCCGGCGGTCCGGAAGCTGCCGTAAACTGCTCCCTATTGACATACATGACCAGCAGTGCCACCAGCAGGATCACCGCCATGGAGGCCAGAATCGCCATTTTCCGCAGCTTAGAGTCCATTTGCTACCTCTACCAGATATTTTCCGTAGTTCGTCTTAAGCAGCGGCTCTGCAAGAGCAAGCAGCTGCTCTTTGTCAATGAATCCTCGCTTGAAAGCGATCTCTTCAATACAGGAAATGTACAGACCCTGTCTCTTCTGGAAAGCCGCCACAAAATCTGCCGCATCCAGAAGGGCATCATGATTGCCGGTATCCAGCCATGCAAAGCCTCTTCCCAGTGTCTCTACCTGTAAACTGCCTCTGTTCAGGTACTCGTTGTTGATGCTGGTGATCTCAATCTCTCCTCTTGCAGAGGGCTTTACATTCTTTGCGATCTCCACTACAGCATTGTCATAGAAATACAGTCCGGGAACCGCATAATTGCTCTTGGGATGCTCCGGCTTCTCCTCGATGGAAAGTGCCTTGCCGTTCTCATCAAATTCCACTACACCGTATTCTCTGGGATCACGCACATAATAGCCGAAAATAGTTGCGCCCTTTTCTCTGGCAGCTACTCTGCGCAATACTGCGGAAAAGCTCTGTCCGTAGAAAATATTATCTCCCAGTACCAGTGCCACTCTGTCATTACCGATGAAATCCGCACCGATGATAAAGGCATCTGCCAGCCCGCGGGGCTGATCCTGCACCGCATATTCCAGGCGCATGCCCAGCTGGCTGCCGTCTCCCAGCAATTCCTGAAATACCGGAAGGTCTCTTGGGGTGGAGATGATCAATACCTCTCTGATATCTGCCAGCATCAGTGTTGACAGGGGATAATAGATCATGGGTTTATCGTACACCGGCATGATCTGCTTGGAAATCGCTTTTGTCAGGGGATACAGTCTGGTTCCGGAACCTCCCGCCAGTATAATTCCTTTCATTTCGTCCTCCGATCCGCCCTTTTCGGGCTTCTTTTTACTTGTTTTTTAACACACCGAATGGGAACGACGTTCATCGTTCCCATTTAACAGGTATTCTTTACTTTTCTTCGTACATCTCATTGTAGTACTTCTGGTAATCACCGCTGGTCACATTATTCATCCAGTCTTCATGCTCGAAGTACCAGGCGATGGTCTTGCGGATGCCTTCCTTGAACATGGTCTCGGGATACCAGCCGATCTCTGCCTTGATCTTGTCCGGTGCAATGGCATATCTTCTGTCATGTCCCTTACGATCCTCCACGTAAGTGATCAGGTCGTTGTTAATATGCGCCTTGCGGGGATCGGAATCCGGAAGCATCTCCTGCAGAGTCTCAATGATAATGTGGATGATCTCGATATTCTGCTTCTCATTATGTCCGCCCACATTGTAGGTTTCGAACAGTCTTCCCTGTTCCTGTACCATATCGATAGCCTTAGCATGGTCTTCCACATACAGCCAGTCACGGACGTTCTTACCGTCACCGTAGACCGGAAGCTTTTTGCCATGCAATGCATTATTGATGATCAGAGGGATCAGCTTCTCAGGGAACTGGAAAGGACCGTAATTGTTGGAGCAGTTGGTAATGTTGGCAGGGAAATGATAGGTATCCATATATGCCTTCACCAGCATGTCCGAGCTTGCCTTACTTGCGGAGTAAGGGCTGTGGGGATCATACGGAGTGGTCTCATAGAAGAATGCATTGTCATCATCGGGAAGAGATCCGTAGACCTCATCTGTAGATACATGCAGAAACTTCTTGCCTTCTTTGAAGCTGCCATCGGGAAGCTCCCAGGCTGCCTTGGCACAGTTCAGCATCACTGCAGTACCCAGGACATTGGTCTGTACGAAGATCTCCGGGTTGCGGATACTTCTGTCTACATGGCTTTCTGCCGCAAAATGTACCACACGGTCGATATCATTCTCTGCGAAAATTTTGCTGATGGCATCCTTGTCACAGATATTAGCCTTGACAAAGGTGTAGTTCTCACGCTTCTCCACGTCCTTGAGATTCTCAAGATTGCCTGCATAGGTCAGTGCATCCACGTTGATGATACGGATTTCATTATCGTATTTTTTAAACATGTAATGAATATAGTTGGAACCGATAAAACCGGCCCCTCCTGTTACCAGATAAGTTCTCATTTTTTCTCCGTTCTGCGCACAGCGCACATTTTTTGTTATAGATAGGGGTATTTTACCATAAAACAAGCAGGATATCAACACGGCTCCTCCGCACTTCGTGCTCTCGGATCCGTGACACACATTCGCATTCCGGACTATCGTCATTCTTAGCGCCGGGTATTAACACGGCTCCTCCGCACTTCGTGCTCTCGGATCCGTGACACACATTCGCATTCC
>ERZ773164.1539-NODE-1539-length-22726-cov-8.120550_pt1 | contig 22726 bp, 18 predicted proteins | sample MGYA00511917_ERZ773164 | MGnify/ENA primary metagenome ERZ773164 (study PRJEB29015, sample SAMEA2737847) | human gut metagenome | biome: human gut; feature: human-associated habitat; material: faeces | place: China | collected 2012 ...
GCATTCCTACGCGTTCTACTGCCTGGGCTGCGGCGACTGCTACGCAGAGGGCCTGTGGATCGGCGTTTCCGATGTCTTCGGAGGCGAGGATCATGATTCTTCGGGCTATGAATTTGACGTCTTCTCCGGCGTAGAGCATTTTTGCAAGGTAGTAGACTGCTGCGTCAGGGTCTGAGCCACGCATGCTTTTGATGAAGGCGGAGATGATGTCGTAGTGGTTGTCTCCGTTTTTGTCGTAGCGGACGACGCGTTTCTGGATGCACTGAGATGCCACATCCAAGGTGATGTGGATGAGACCGTCTTCGCTACGGGGGGTAGTGAGGATGCCCAGTTCGATGGCATTGAGGGCATTTCTGGCGTCGCCGCCTGCCATGTCTGCAAGGAAGTCGAGGGCGTCTTCATCTATCCGGGCTTTATAGTTTCCCATTCCTTTTGTTTTGTCGTTGACTGCGCGAAGGATGAGTTCTTTGACTTCGGAGATCTCCAGGGATTTCAGTTCGAAGATGATGGAACGGGAGATTAAAGCAGCGTTGACTTCGAAGTATGGATTCTCTGTTGTGGCACCGATGAGGATGATGGTTCCGTCTTCTACGAATGGGAGGAGATAGTCCTGCTGGCCTTTGTTGAAGCGGTGGATCTCGTCTATGAAGAGGATTGTTTTTTTGCCGTACATACCCAGGTTTTGCTGGGCTTCTTTTACAACTGCTTCCATATCTTTTTTGCCTGCTACAGTGGCGTTGATCTGGGTGAATTCTGCACTGGTAGTGTTGGCGATTACTTTTGCCAGGGTGGTCTTGCCGGTTCCGGGAGGGCCGTAGAAGATGACGGAGGTCAGTTTGTCAGCTTTGATAGCTCTGTATAATAAGGTATTTTTTCCGATGATGTGTTGCTGTCCTACAACTTCATCCAGAGTTGTGGGGCGTAGTCTGGATGCCAGAGGGGATTCCTGGTCCAGGGTTTTTGATTTGGCGTATTCAAATAAATCCATAGTTTTTTCTCCATAGAATATGATGATAAAACAGTCACATTTCATTTCGTGTTTATAGTAACATAAAGCATTTCTGACAAATTATAGCAAGTCTCTTAATCAATATACATTATTTACGAGGAGTGCTATAGAACGTATATTTGTTTTAGTATAACGTATCCCTGTTTTTTTGTAAAGATTAGGAAATAAAAAGGAAGAGCATTATAAGAGCTCTTCCATTATTTTACCGTATATTTCCTGGTAATGTGTGGACCATTTTTTACAGATCGACTGTGCTGCCTCAAGGTTAGGAGCTGCGATGTTCAGGTCGATGAGGGAGTTGCCCTTTTCGATGAGCTGGCATCTTACAGAATAGGTTCCCTGTTTGGTGATGTAATAATCGGCAGGAGTGACGATTCGCTCCTGGGCTTTGAAGCCGGTGGATTTCAGGTATTCCCTGACTTCCTGTTTGATCTCAGGAGAGAGATCTTTCTGGAAAAAGGAGAGAGTCTTTATGCCATCTTCGGTAATCCGGTAATGGGAGACATTGGAACGGGTGTCCATGGTGATCAGTTCTGCCTCTACCAGTTCTGAGATTGCCTGCTGGAGATGGAAATAGTTTGTATATTCCCGGTCCAGGATAAATTCTGAAATCTGCGAATTTGTCAGGGTATTTTCGGTATTCTGAAGCATGTATAACACGATTAATTTGTAAACTGTGAATGGTGTTGCCATTTTATCCCTCCTTTGCATAGAGTAGCAGAGAATCTTTTAGTGTGAAAACAGTCTTCCCTGGTAGCTTTGTTCTTCTTTCATCCTGTGATGCAGCATATTTAATACTTCACGTTTACGGCTTGCCCACAGTGGTGCGATCAGCAGATCTTTGGGGCCGTCGCCTGTGATGCGGTGTATAACCATATCCGGTCTGAGATGTTCCAGACAGTTTATAAGGAGAGAGATGTATTCATCCCGTTCGTAAGTCTGAAACAGTCCTTTCTCGTAATCTGCTGCCAGATCAGTGCCGCGAAGCACATGAAGTAACTGCAGTTTGATTCCCTGAATATCCATATGGTTGAGGTATTCCATAGTTTCCAGAATATCTGCTGTGTTTTCACCGGGCAATCCGAGGATTGTATGCACGATTACTTCGATATTTTCTTTTCGCAGGCGTTTTACGGCATCATCAAAAACGCAGAGAGGATATCCCCTTCGGATATACCTGGCAGTGGACTCATGGATCGTCTGAAGTCCAAGCTCGATCCAGACAGGTTTCTGTTTATTTAACCGGGACAAAAGTGCCACGATTTCAGGACTGAGGCAGTCTGGTCTGGTGCCGATGGAAAGAGCAACTATCTTTGGATGAGAGATTGCTTCTGTAAAAATTTTCTCCAGATATTCCACAGGTGCGTAGGTATTTGTGTACGCCTGGAAATAGGCAATATATTTATGAATCGGACGTTTCTGTGAAAGGATACTGATCTGGCTTTCTATCTGGTCAGTGATGGAAAGTGCGGCATCTGCAGCGAAATCTCCGCTTCCTCCTGCGCTGCAGAAGATGCAGCCGCGGGTTCCAATCTTACCGTCCCTGTTGGGACAGGACATGCCGCCATTTAGCGTGACCTTATAAACCTTTTCTCCAAACCGCTCTCTCAGCATATAGTCCAGAGAGTGGTAGGGTTTCTCTCCCCATTTGGTCATACTGTGTGATCATTTTCTGCTGATGAAGTTTCAGCAGAGTTTCCGTTCTGAAGGTCTGTATTCTGGGTATCTGCATCAGCCGGAATATAATTATCAAAAATCTTTACCAGAAAATGTGCGTTGATAAATGCCTCCAGTGCAAATCCAAACATGCACAGGAGCATGATGGCCATGGACTGTATGCGGAAACTTTTGATAAAAAACACGCCTGCAGGTAACAGAGTGATGACTGCCATCAGGACTGTATATGGAAGATGACGGATAGCCATCAGGAATGCATTGCGGAAGGTGTTTTTGATGGAGTTGTAGAATTTGGCAAGCACCGGATAAATATACAGAAATACCATCATATAAAGGATAGCAAATGCAAAGAAAACGATATACAATACCTGAGACATTGTTCCGCCGATATTACCTACAATACGCAGATCCATGTAAAGGATAGCTGCAACTGCAAGCATGATAAGATTGATGACAGTTGCCTGTTTGAAGTTCTGCTTAAAGGATTTGAAGAAGCTTCTGATAATATAAGATTCTTCGTTACGTGCCATTTTCAGTGTGACATAGTGGAGTGCAGTCAGTGACGCACCAATAGTCACGATCGGCAGACAACAGATCAGAAAGACCACATTAAGCATAATGAGATCAGCCACGCGTCCCATGACGGTGAAGAATTTGTTGTCCATGTTAAATAGTCTGTCCATTCGTTTAATTACTCCTTTTGTATATAATGATGTACAGCATACTCTGCGGATAATCCTGCTACAGAGAAATCTGTACAAGCTTTGTATAACAGTATAACGAATCAGGCAGGAAAAAGCAAATCTTTTATGTGAGCAGGAGCTGGTCTGCAGTGACAAAAACATAGCCTTTTTCAGTAAAAAGATCAGCGATTTTCAGGGCTGCATCCACAGATGTCTGATAGCCGTCATGCATCAGGATGATAGAACCGTCATGAACCTGTTTCTGGGCGATAGACAGGATAGAATCGATGTTTTTGCTTTTCCAGTCCAGGGTGTCTACATCCCAGAATACGGGAAGCATGGTGACAGAAAGTTCCATATCCTTGATCCATGCGCCGAAAGGCGGTCGCACATAAGAAGGGTAAATTCCGGAAGCTTCATAGATTCTGTTATTTGTTTTTTCAATTTCCAGTCGGGCCTTCTCCGCCGGGATCTTGTCAAGCTGTACATGATCCCAGGTGTGATTTCCGATAAGATGTCCGTCTTTTCGCATTTGCAGGAGTATATCTTCGTTTCCTTCAATGTTCTCGCCTATCAGAAAGAAAGATGCCCTGATGTTTCTTTTTTTTAATCCATCCAGAAGCATGGGGGTATACCGGGCATTAGGACCGTCATCAAAGGTCAGTGCGATTCTGGGAGGTTCTTCGACGGGAAGCCCGGCGGTGGTGTCAGTTGAAAAATCCTCAGAAGCTGTAGCTTTTGCAGATGCCTGTTTTACAAGGGAAAGCATACCGGGACCTGCCAGTGAAGTAAGGAACTGTGTGCGTTTGTCAGCAGAAGAAAAGAGCAGGAAAAAAATCATGCATAATATTTCAAAAAATATTAAAGTCCGCTTCATGCAAAGATACTCCTCATAAAAATATCTCTCTGATTCCGGAACACAGAGTATGAATATCTGTGTCAGAACGAAAGAAACAGCAGGTGGCAGATGTAATCATTACAGTATATGAAAAAAAGAAAGCAATTCATACCGATTTATTGTATAATAGATTCTGCAAAATATCGAAGAAAGAATTTACGGAGATTGAGATGAAAAAGAAACGGACAAAACTGCTGATTTTCTTTGCACTGGCAGGAATTTTAGTGCTTTTTTATATGATAGGAGAGTCTTATTGTGAGGGACTGTCCGGGGGGAGTAGTCTGAAAGAGAAGAATGAAGTTATGTGTAGATATAAATACGATATGATCGTAGACAGTCCGAATTCTTCTTTCTGGCAAGCGGTTTATGATTGTGCACAGGAATGGGCGCAGAAGAATGATGCAATTCTTGAACTGAGAGGCAGTGGAAGAGAGAGCGATTACAGTAAGCTTGATTATATGAATATGAGTATTGCTTCAAATTCAGACGGGATCATCCTGCAATATAGTGGGGAGCAGGGACTGGAAGCGAAGATAAATGAGGCTGTTCAGAAAGGAATTCCGGTTGTTACTGTAATGGGAGATGCAGTTCACAGCAAGCGTCAGAGTTTCGTGGGTGTCAGTGATTATCAGCTTGGAAGTGTCTATGGCGAAAAGGTAGCGGAATATGTGACTGAGGATACGGAAAGTATTCTTATTCTGTTGAAGAAAAATATTGATGATATGAACCAGAGCCAGATATATACACAGATTAGCAACGCAGTCCAGGCAAAGGCGGGTCCTTCGCAAAATATCCAGATAACAGGAAAAAATCTTCGCTTAACAGGGACTTTTGAGACAGAAGAAGCGGTAACAGATATTTTTCAGCAGAGAGATAAAGTACCGGATATTCTTGTGTGTATGGATGAGGAAACTACAGAATGCGCACGTCAGGCAGTACTGGACTTTAATCTTGCAGGAAAGGTTACGATCATAGGATATTACAGCTCTGAAGATATTCTTACAGCAGTAGAAAAGGGAGTGATTTCTGTTACCTGTGATGTGGATACAGAGCAGCTTGGCAGATACAGTATAGAGGCTCTGACAGCATATCAGAAAGATGGAAGGACCAATTCTTATTATAATGTGGATATTAATTTTCTGGACAAGGATGTAGTACGGGAAATGAGAAGGAAGGGGGTGTCTGGATGAAGCAGCTGCGCTGGAAAGATTTTTCACTGGTCAGTAAAATCGTTATAGAGGTGGGTATGATCGCAGTCCTTCTTTTTGCCATGAATATGCTTTTTTATGTGCGGATCAATAATTCCATGCAAAAGATGGATAATGTTTATGCCAGTAATGCAGAGCTTACCGAACTTTCACAGGTATTTGAGAAAGTACAGGATAATATGTATAAGTATCTTAAGGTTAAGAGTTCTCAGACACTTCTTGATTATTATCAGAATGAGGCAAAATACAGAAATGAACTTGAGAAGCTTAATGAAGATAATATCAATGATTCCGTAAAGCTTCTGGAACGGAATATCCGGAAAATGTCGGAAACATATCTGGACTGTACTGCGGAAACGGTAGCTGCCAAACGAGGAAGGAACGTTGAGCAGTATAAGCGTAAATATGATGATGCAACAAAGCTTTACAGATATATCCAGTCATCTATTGACGAACTGAATAACCTGATGTTTCAGGAGAACTCCAGTACTTATGCAGTACTTCGTGCAGTGATGAGATATCTGGAGATAAGCAATTCAGTTATTATGATCATAATTGTAGCCGGTGGAATGCTTCTGCTCATCCAGGCCACCAGAAATATGTTTGTTCCCCTTTCCAATATGGCAGAGACAGCACAACTGGTAGGTCAGGGAAATTTCCATGTAAAGATGCACGATACAGATGCACAGGATGAACTGGGAACAGTAACCAGAGCGTTTAATACAATGGTAGAGAATCTTGATCTGTATATGGCAAGGACGAAAGCAAGTATGGAGAAAGAGCAGCAGATGATGGAGAGGGAGCTTCTTATGGAAAATCATCTGAAAGAAGCACAGCTGAAATATCTTCAGTCACAGATCAATCCGCATTTTCTGTTTAATTCCCTGAATGCAGGAGCACAGCTTGCAATGATGGAGGATGCAGAGCGGACCGGGATTTTTGTAGAGAAAATGGCGGATTTTTTTCGCTATAATGTAAAAAAAGGACAGGAAGACGCCACATTGGGAGAAGAATTGGAGGCTGTTGATAACTATATTTATATTCTGAATGTCCGGTTCGCCGGAGATATCCATTTCAGCAAGGAGGTGGATGAATCACTGGAGAATGTGCGTATGCCAAGTATGATCTTGCAGCCGGTTGTGGAAAATGCAGTCAATCATGGAATACGTGACATTGAATGGGAAGGAAAAATACATCTCACAGTTACAGGAGATGCAGATTATATACGTATCAGCGTGAAAGATAATGGAAAGGGAATGACGCAGGAACAGATAGAGGGTGTTCTGTCAGGAAACAGAGAGCACAGAAATGAAGAAGGTGATTCTACAGGAATCGGTATGAATAATGTGATCAGTCGTCTGGAACTTTATTATGAGGAATCAGGGCTTATGGAGATTAACAGTGAAGGTGAAGGAAAAGGCACAGAAGCAGTAATCTATATACCTGTGCATGAAAACTAAGAGAAGTATTATGGGAGTGAGAGAAGATGTATAGAATTTTGCTGGCAGATGATGAAGGTATCATGCTGGAATCATTAAAGAAAATTATTGAAACTGAATATGGAAATGAATGTGAGATCCATTGTGCAAAGTCAGGCAGAGTTGTGGTGGAGATGGCACAGGCATATCCGCCGGATATCTGTTTTATGGATATTCAGATGCCGGGAATAAGCGGGATACAGGCAATCAGGGAAATTCAGAAATTTAACAGTTCAGCAGTTTTTGTGATCATAACTGCATATGATAAGTTTAATTATGCAAAAGAAGCAGTGAACCTGGGAGTTCAGGAATTTCTCACAAAGCCTGTAAATAAGAAAGTAATTCTGGAAACCTGCGCGAAGATGATGACAAAGGTAGATCAAATACGGCAGAAGAGAAGCGATGATCTCCTGATCAGAGAGAAACTGGAGACAGTGGTACCTATGATTGAGAGTGGATATATCAATAATATTCTTCTGCAGGATGATTTTGTTACTTATCAGGATAATTATACACAGCTTCTTGATATCCGTCAGAAATACGGTTATATGATGGTCATAGAATTTGGAGATTCTATGGAAAATGGGGTGCTCAGTAATGCAGTAGGTGCAAGTGTAAAGGCAAACAAATTTTATTCTACTTTTCGTGAAATCGCACAGGGATTCTTTGAATGCCTTGTAGGTCCTATTATGGGAAACAGGATCGTACTGCTTGTTCCTTATGAAAATGCGAAAGAAGATTACGAAGACAGAGTTGCAATTGTCACAAGAGCCAGAAATATGGTACATAAATTTGAAAACCGGATCGACAGTATGTTCCGCTGTGGAATCGGAAGAGTCAAAGAACTTGGAAGCGTAAAGGAATCTTTTAAGGAAGCGGTGGTCGCACTGAGAGAGAGCATCAGTCATGTAGTGCATATCGAGGATGTACCGGCGGCACAGAAATATGACGCGGAATATCCAAGAGACCTGGAAATCAGATATCAGAAGAGGATCCTTGAGAAGGATGCTGCGGGAGCGATGAACTGCGCAGAGGGATTTTTTGAATGGATGCACAGTCAGCAGGCCGTCACAAGAGAAGACATTGAGATTAAAATCCTGGAGATGGTGATGAATGCGGAACGCAGGGCATTCTTTGCAGGAACTTTGAAATATAATGTTAACAGCAGGAGAAGCTATATCCGGGAGCTTCAGTCCTGTACGGATATAGAAAATCTGAAGAAGTGGTTTCTGGATAAGACGAGAGAAATCTGTACGAAACTGGAGAATTCCAAGGAAAAAGAAGCTAGCAGTATTATTGACAGAGCAAAGGAATATATCAATGAAAATTTCCGCAGGGATATTTCTCTGGATGATGTTTCAAGAGAGGTAGATATCAGTCCGTATTATTTCAGTAAACTTTTTAAACAGGAAACAGGTAAGAACTTTATTGAATATCTTACAGAAATACGTCTGAAAAATGCCAGAGAACTTCTGCAGGATTCCAGACTTTCCATTAAGGAAATATGTGCACAGTCAGGATACAGTGATCCCAATTACTTCAGCAGGATTTTCAAGAAGTATGAAGGAGTTACGCCTAGTGAGTTCAGAGAGAGGTTAGGCTGATGAAATTATATAAGACAAAAAAGAATTGCGGAAAGCTGCTGCTTGGAATACTGGCATTTTGTACAGGGATGATACTGCTGACAGGATGTGGTTCCTCTTCAGAACAAAAACAGAATAAGAATGAAGAAACAGCAGAAGAGAATAAGGAAGAGGATAAGGTTCAGATCGGACTTACAGTGGATTCTTTTGTTATAGAAAGATGGATCCGTGACAGAGATGTATTTGTGGCGACTGCCAGAGAACTGGGAGCAGAGGTAAATGTGCAGGATGCAGGTGCAGATGTCAAAGAGCAGATCAGTCAGATTGAATACTTTATAAATAAGCAGGTGGATGTGATCGTTGTGATCGCAAGAGACTGTGGAGCACTTTCAGATGCCATACAGAAGGCACAGAGTGCGGGAATTTCAGTTATTTCCTATGACAGAATGGTCAATAATGCCAATACAGATTTGTACATTTCCTTTGATAACCGTAAGGTGGGTGAGATCATGGCACAGGCACTTGTCAATGCACTTCCTCAAGGAGGAGATGTCTTTATGATACAGGGATCCTCTTCAGATAATAATGTCCAGATGGTGAAACAGGGGTTTGATGATATGCTTGCAGACACAGATCTGCATGTGGTTTATGAAGCTAACTGTGATGGCTGGACAGCAGAACTGGCTGCCGGATATGTGGAGGAAGCCCTGGAAAAATATCCTCATGTTAAGGGAATTATGTGCGGAAATGATGACATTGCCAGTCAGGTCGTACAGGTACTGGCAGAGAATCAGCTTGCCGGAAATGTGGTTGTTGTAGGTCAGGATGGAGATCTTGCAGCCTGTCAGAGAATAGTAGAAGGAACACAGTATATGACTGCTTTTAAACCAATTGAAAATCTGGCAAGAAAAGCAGCGAAATATGCAGTGGAAATGGGTAGTGGAAAGGGAGTTGCAGAACTGGAAGATGTGACAGAAACAGTAAATGACGGAACTTATGAGATTCCTTCCTGCATCCTTGAACCAACTGCAGTGACAAAAGAGAATATAGATAAGGTGATCATTGAAGGAGGTTTCCACCGCAGAGATGAAGTTTATCTGAATGCGGATTACAGTTAAATAAAATATTTAGAGATTATCCGGTTGCTTTTGCAGATGTAAGAGTAAATCAGTATATAGCATTATCTTGCAACAAAAATGTCCTGTCCTGTGCAGGGCATTTTTTGTTTTTCTTAAAATGTCTTGTTTCTTGCCAACCATGTCCAGATTGCCCTGTGCTATAGTAACATCATCAAGAAAACGTGAGAAACGTAAAAAGAAATGGAGGATTTTTACAATGAGAAAGAAAGTCGTATCTGCAATTCTTTGTGCATCAATGGTAGCTGGAATGGTAGTTATCCCGGGAGTAGCTGTTAAAGCGGATGACAAGAAACTGATCGGTGTTACAATGCCTACAAAAGATCTTCAGAGATGGAATCAGGATGGCGAGAACATGAAGAAAGAGCTGGAAGCAGCCGGCTATGAAGTAGACCTTCAGTATGCATCCAACGATGTAAGCACACAGGTTTCACAGCTTGAGAATCAGGTTGCAAACGGATGTGATCTTCTGGTTGTGGCATCTATCGACGGAAGCAGTCTTGGTGAGCCGCTGAAACAGGCTAAAGAAGCAGGAATCCCGGTTATTTCCTATGACCGTCTGCTTATGAACTCAGATGCAGTTACTTATTATGCAACATTTGATAATTACAAGGTAGGTCAGAAACAGGGCGAATATTTAGTAGATGCACTTGATCTCGACAATCAGGACGGACCGTTTAATATTGAGCTGTTCACAGGTGATCCTGGTGACAATAACTGTAACTTCTTCTTCGGCGGAGCAATGGATGTACTTCAGAAATATATTGACGAAGGTAAGCTGGTAGTTAAATCCGGACAGACAGAATTTGAGCAGGTTGCAACTGCTAACTGGGACAGTGCAAAGGCTCAGGACAGAATGGATACAATTATCGCAGGTAACTACTCAGACGGCTCCAACCTTGACGCAGTTCTCTGCTCCAATGACTCTACAGCACTTGGCGTAGAAAATGCTCTTGCAGCTTCCTACACAGGAGAATATCCAATCATCACAGGTCAGGACTGTGATACACCAAATGTTAAGAACCTTGTAGCAGGAAAACAGGCTATGTCCGTATTCAAGGATACACGTGCTCTTGCAACAGCAGTTGTTGGAATGGTTGATTCCATCATGAAAGGTGAAGAACCGGAAGTTAATGATACAGAATCCTATGATAATGGCACAGGTGTTATCCCGACATACCTTTGTGATCCGGTTGTTGTCACGGTTGACAATTACAAAGAAATCCTGATCGATTCCGGATACTATACAGAAGATCAGATTAAGTAATAAAAATTGATCATACAGGCGGGAATACCACCCGCCTGTGTTAATCTATAGCAATCCCAGAAAATAATGTAATTCAGTATTTCCTGGGATTGCTATAGGGCTGCCCGTCGCAGGCATGATTTATAAAAGGGAGGGAAACAAAATTGGCTAAGATACTTCTGGAAATGAAAAATATTACCAAAACTTTCCCAGGTGTAAAAGCACTGGATAACGTTAATCTTCAGGTGGAAGAGGGCGAGATCCACGCTCTGGTCGGTGAAAATGGAGCCGGTAAATCTACCCTGATGAATGTATTAAGTGGTATTTATCCGTATGGAACATACGATGGTAATATTATTTATAACGGTGAAATCTGTAAATTCAATACAATTAAAGACAGTGAAGAAAAAGGAATTGTAATCATTCACCAGGAACTGGCGCTGATCCCATATATGACGATCGGTGAAAATATGTATCTGGGCAATGAAAGAGGAAGTTCATTATCTATTAACTGGAATGAAACCTACGGAGAAGCAGATAAATATCTGAAAATAGTAGGACTTGAAGAATCCTCCAGAACTTTGATCAAGGATATTGGTGTAGGTAAACAGCAGCTGGTAGAAATCGCCAAGGCACTGGCAAAAAATGCCAAGCTTCTGATCCTGGACGAGCCGACAGCATCTTTAAATGAGGATGATTCTCAGGCTCTGCTGGAATTGCTTCTGAAGTTCAAAAAACAGGGAATGACATCTATTATCATTTCCCATAAACTAAATGAAATTTCCTATGTTGCGGATAAGATTACAGTTATCCGTGATGGATCTACTATCGAGACTTTGGATAAGAAGAAAGATGACTTTTCCGAGCAGCGTATTATCCAGGGTATGGTAGGCCGTGAGATGACAGACCGATTCCCGAAACGTCCAGGTGTAAAGATTGGAGATGTTTCCATGGAGGTTAAGAACTGGAATGTCTATCATCCGCTGTACTCAGAACGTAAAGTAGTGGATAATGTATCATTTAAGGTGCATAAAGGGGAAGTTGTAGGTATCTCCGGACTTATGGGTGCAGGACGTACAGAACTTGCCATGAGTATTTTCGGAAAAAGCTATGGAACTAAGATTTCCGGTCAGGTATTTATAAACGGAAAAGAAGTAAAGCTGAATACTGTACAGGAAGCAATCGATAACAAGCTTGCTTATGTCACAGAGGACAGAAAAGGAAATGGTCTGATCCTTTCCAAATCCATTAAGATGAATACTTCCCTTGCAAACATGAAGGGAATCAGTAATGGAAAGGTTATTGACGCAGATAAAGAGTATGCAATAGCAGAGGAATACAGAAAGAAACTGAAAACAAAATGTCCGTCTGTGGAGCAAAATGTAGGTAATTTGAGCGGTGGTAACCAACAGAAAGTCCTTCTTGCAAAATGGATGTTTGCAGAACCGGATATTCTGATTCTTGATGAGCCTACCCGTGGTATTGACGTAGGTGCGAAATACGAAATTTACTGTATTATTAACGATCTGGTAGCAGCAGGAAAATCTGTTATCATGATTTCTTCTGAACTTCCGGAAGTACTTGGAATGTCAGACAGAATCTATATCATGAATGAGGGTAGGTTCGTAGGTGAGGTCGGCAAAGAAGAGGCCACATCAGAACTGATCATGTCCAAGATCGTAAAATCAGGAAAAGGAGCGTAAAGAAGATGGAAAAAAAGATTAGTTTTTCAGAGATATTAAAGAAATATACCATGGTGCTTGTACTTGTTCTGGTAGTCATCATGTTTGCTGTAAACACAAAGGGGGTTATGCTTCTTCCTCAGAATGTGAATAACCTTGTAGCCCAGAATGCGTATGTATTTATCCTTGCAACAGGTATGTTGTTCTGTATTCTGACTGGTGGTAATATTGACCTTTCTGTTGGTTCTGTTGTATGTTTTGTAGCAGCAGTTGGCGGTAAGATGATGGTTCTCAACAGTATGAACCCATATCTTACAATGCTGGTTATGTTGATTACAGGTATTGCCATCGGTGCATGGCAGGGATTCTGGATTGCATATGTAAGAATCCCACCGTTTATTGTAACTCTGGCTGGTATGCTTGCGTTCCGTGGTCTTTCAAACGTAGTTTTACAGGGACAGACACTGGCACCAATGCCTGATTCTTACCTGGCACTGTTTAACAATTATATTCCGGATCCATTTGGGAAAGAGGGATTTAATCTTATCTGTTTTGTAGTTGGTATTATTGTCTGTATTGTATATGTGTTGCTTGTTCTGAAGAATCGTGCAGATCGTGTGAAGAAAGGGTACAGTGTAGATGCTTTTGGTGGCGTTGCAGTTAAGATGATTCTGATCTGTGCAGTTGTTCTTGCTTTTATGTTCCGTCTGGCTCAGTATAAAGGTATTCCGAATTCTCTGATCTGGGTAGCTGTGATTATTGCAATCTATACATATATTGCTTCCAAGACAACTACAGGACGTTATTTCTATGCAGTTGGCGGTAATGAGAAGGCTACAAAGCTTTCCGGTATTAATACAAATAAGGTTTATTTCCTTGCTTATCTGAATATGGGTCTTCTGGCTGCTATTGCAGGTATGGTTACTATGGCCCGTTTGAATTCGGCCAATCCTCAGGCTGGTACAAACTTTGAGATGGATGCGATTGGTGCTTGTTTCATTGGTGGTGCTTCTGCTTATGGCGGAACCGGTACAGTTCCGGGGGTTATCATTGGTGCATTGCTGATGGGTGTGCTGAACTTAGGTATGAGTATCATGGGTATTGACCAGAACCTGCAGAAGGTTGTTAAAGGTCTGGTTCTGCTGGCAGCGGTTATCTTTGATGTTGTTAGTAAGAGAAAATCCTTTATTGTGAAATAAAAAATTGTATATTTCTCCTTGAATAGGAATTTTTTGCAGGGCTTGCAGAGATGCGAGCTCTGTTTTTTTGATTGGTAGGGGACGCGCAGAAAAATAGTGTGTTTGATGTGCGGTTTCGGCATCTAAGATATTCTAAGGTCAAAAAAATCTGCTAAAGGCATGAGCCGGCTTCTCAAACTCGCTCCGTCGCAGACTCCGCTCAGACAGTGATACAGCCGGCTCATAACGCAGATTTTTTTGACCTAAGAATATCTAAGATACCTGCAAATGCACATCAAACACACTATTTTTCTTCGCTGGCTGCTGGCGATTTTTGGGGTGTTGGATTGAGTAAAAATGGGTGGACGGAAAATTTGCTTGTGGAGGTGGAAGGATGGTCGTATAATGAAGGGGAATATTGTACGAAATGAGGAGAGGTTTGTTATGAGATATAATTCTGTGCTGGATCTGCATACGCATACTGTGGCCAGTGGGCATGCTTATTGTTCTCTGAGGGAGATGGCGAAGGCAGCTTCCGAGAAGGGACTGGAGGTTCTGGGGATTACGGAGCATGCGCCGAGTATGCCGGGGACGTGTCATAAGTTTTATTTTAATAATCTTAAGGTTGTGCCAAGGGAGATGTACGGGATTCAGTTGCTGTTGGGATCTGAGGTAAATATTCTGGATGCGCAGGGAACAGTGGATCTGGGACAGCATACGCTTTCCAGTATGGACGTGGTTATTGCGAGTCTGCATACGCCGTGTATGAAGCCGGCATCTAAGCTTGAGAACACAGAAGCCTATCTGAATGTGATGAAGAATCCATATGTAAACATTATCGGACATCCGGATGACGGGAGATATGAGATTGATTATGAGGCACTGGTTCAGGGAGCGAAGGAATACGGGAAGGTTCTGGAACTGAATAATCATTCTATGGATTCGGAATGTACCCGTGAGAATGCTGTGGAGAATGATACGGTGATGTTGGAACTGTGTAAGAAATATCAGGTTCCGGTGGTGATGGACAGTGATGCTCATTTTGATCTTCTGATCGGGGAGTTTGATCGGGCGAGAGATCTGCTGGAAAAACTAGATTTTCCGGAAGAGCTGGTTCTTAATCGGTCTGTGGATGCAATAAGGAAGTATGTGAATCGTAAGTTCTGATAAACTGAGAAGCAGTTATTTGGTGTAGAGCTGCGTCACAAAGAGGATGATTTTATCTGCCTTACTCTTCGAAAGAGGTTTTTGTGAGAAAATTAAAAAATCTGTAATTTCTTTTAGGTTAAAGGCTTGCTTCCTATAATTTAACGTGGTAAAATATCACTGTTAGAAATATAACACGGACATTTTAAAGACAAATGTCCGCCCAGTGAAGTACAGAGTTCTAAAAGGAGCATGAAAATGAGTAAAAAAATCAGAACAGAGGCTGTAGATCAGCTTTTTGAAGCGATTTTATGCCTGAAGGATAAAGAAGAGTGCTATACTTTTTTTGAGGATGTATGCACGATCAATGAACTTCTTTCCTTATCACAGCGTTTTGAGGTTGCCAAGATGCTGATGGACAAGAGAACCTATCTTGATATTTCGGAGAAAACCGGAGCTTCCACAGCAACGATCAGTCGTGTGAATCGTTCATTGAATTATGGAAATGACGGATATGAGATGGTGTTTTCAAGAATGGCAGAGAAGGAAACTAAAGGGGAATAAGATAGCGGAAGGCTGAATAAATGCAGTGCTATTGTGGGGCAGGTGAAGATCACCTGCCTTTTTTGTATAGGGAATTTTCGGATAAAAGAGAAGTCCGATTATTTCTCTTCTGGGAGAGTGTTGTGCAGGCTGAGAAAATGCTGCGAAGGATCAATCTATAAAAGTCGAAAATGAATATTATATAGTCAAATATGCAAACTATGCGGATTGGTATAATGTTATAATTTTGCTTATGAAGGATAACTGGCTGTTGGCAATATCGTATAAGATATTTTTATGAAAAAAGTCATATATAAAGTATTTTGCTGGAAATATTTTACAAATGCATGGCGAAATGTAATATTGCAGGCAGAGAGAACAGTTATAAAAAAACAAATCATGAGGAGAACATAAGAGTATGAAGGCATTTGATTATTCACTGGTAAAAGATCCACAGTATTTCTGCGATAACCGAATGGAAGCTCATTCAGATCATGTATATTATAGAGATGGGAATGAAATGCAGACTGCTGTGCAGGATGGGACGGAAACTTCTTTTCGCTACAGTCTGAACGGTTTATGGAAGTTTCATTATGCGCGTAATTACAAAAGTGCAGTTCAGGGATTTGAGAAAGAAGATTACTGCTGTTATGACTGGGATGACATTCATGTACCTGCACATATCCAGATGGAAGGATATGATGCACCCCAGTATGCTAATGTCCAGTATCCATGGGAAGGACATGAGGAAATTTATCCGGGCCAGATACCGGAGAGATTTAATCCGGTTGCAAGCTATGTGAAATATTTTACAGTGCCGGAACATATGAAGGGAAAGAGGTTGTTTATTTCTTTCCAGGGAGCAGAGAGCGGACTTGCACTGTGGCTGAACGGAGCCTTTGTTGGCTACAGTGAGGATTCTTTCACCCCATCTGAATTTGAACTGACAGATTATCTTAAAGATGGACAGAATAAGCTGGCAGCACAGGTGTTCAAATGGACCTCCAGCAGTTGGTGCGAAGATCAGGACTTCTTCCGTTTCTCCGGAATTTACAGAGATGTGTATCTTTATACAGTTCCGGATACTCATGCATATGATCTTCAGATCCGTGCAATCCCGGAAGAGAATCTGGATGTAGCAGATCTTGAAATTAAGGTAAAGACATGGGGAAAAGGAAGCATTGCTTTCAGACTTGAGCAAGATGGAGAATATGTGCTGGAAGAGAAAAAATCTCTTACAGAAGCTGGAAATGAAGAAGCAAATGCAGAGCCATTTTATATTCAGAAAACAAATAGCAGCAAGACTGTACAGAACAGTTTTGTATGGAAAATCAATAATCCAAAATTATGGAGTGCAGAAGATCCGCAGCTCTATGATCTTACAATTGAACTTTATGACGAAGCAGGAAATATTCAGGAAGTGATTCCTCAGAAGGTTGGATTCCGCCGTTTCGAGATGAAGAACGGCATTATGACTCTGAACGGAAAGCGTATCGTGTTTAAGGGCGTAAACCGTCATGAATTCAGTTCTGTCAGCGGCAGACATGTATCAGAGGAAGAACTCCGCAAGGATCTTCGCATTATGAAGCAGAATAATATCAATGCCATCCGTACCTGCCATTATCCGGATACATCACTGATCTATCAGCTTTGTGATGAATATGGTATTTATATGATCGATGAGACAAACCTGGAATCCCATGGTTCCTGGGATGTGGCGGAATTTACAAAGGATTATACGCATGTTGTTCCTCACAACAAACCGGAATGGCTGGATATGATGCTTGACCGTGCCAACTCCATGTATCAGAGAGACAAGAATCATCCGGCAATCCTGATCTGGTCCTGTGGAAATGAATCTTTTGGCGGAAAAGATATCTATGAAATGTCTCAGCTTTTCCGTAAGAATGACTCTACCCGTCTGGTACATTATGAGGGACTTTTCCATGACCGCAGTTATAATGATACCAGTGATATGGAAAGCCAGATGTATCCGTCTGTAGAAGCAATCAAAGAGTTTCTGGCAAAGGATGACAGTAAACCGTTTATCTGCTGTGAGTACACACATGCCATGGGAAATTCCTGCGGTGCCATGCACAAATATACTGACCTGACAGATACAGAGCCCAAATATCAGGGTGGATTTATCTGGGATTACATTGACCAGTCTATTTATAAGAAAGATCGCTATGGAAAAGAGTTCCAGGCATATGGCGGCGATTTCGGAGAACGTCCTACAGACTACAATTTCAGTGGTAACGGAATCGCATATGGCGGTGACAGAGAACCATCTCCGAAGATGCAGGAAGTGAAATTCAATTATCAGAATATTACTGCAGAAGTAACTGCGGATACAGTAAAAGTGATTAACAAGAATCTGTTTGTAAACACAAATACTTTTGACTGTAAGGTAACACTTGCAAAGAATGGAAAAGTGATCCGTACAGAAGCACTGGAAACAGCAGTTGAGCCATTGAGCACGAAAGGATATAAACTGCCTTTTGGAAAGGCTGAAGCAGTCGGAGAATATACAGTCACTGTTTCCTTCCATCTGAAAGAGGAAAAAGTGTGGGCATCTGCAGGCCATGAGATCGCGTTTGGACAGTATGTATATCAGGTGAAAGAGGATGTTCCGGATGGAAAATCAGATTCAGCAGAAACAGCGATTACAGCGGAAAAAGATGTATGTGTATCAGATGCGTTTGTAAAGAAGCCACAGATCATCCGAAGCACACACAATATTGGTGTCCGCGGCGAGCACTTCGAAGTAATGTTCTCCGTCCTCAATGGTGGTCTGGTCTCCTACAAATATGCGGGCAAAGAGATGATCGAGGCAATCCCGAAACCAAACTTCTGGCGCGCACCAACAGACAATGACTGTGGAAATCTTATGCAGATGCGCTACGCACAGTGGAAAGTCGCCAGTATGTATTTAAGTCATAAAGAATACAGAAAAGGTGCATACGGTCCATCCAATTCACCACAGACAGAAGAAACAGACCACTCTGTAAAAGTAACTTTTACCTATCTGATGCCAACCACACCAGCCAGTGAGTGTCAGCTCACCTACGAAGTATTCGGCGATGGAAAAGTGAAGACAACTTTAACTTATGATCCTGTAAAAGAACTTGGTGATATGCCGGAATTTGGGGTGATTTTCAAATTCAATGCAGATTACGACAATGTTCAGTGGTATGGACTGGGCGAAGCTGAGACCTATGCAGATCGCAAAAAAGGTGCAAAACTGGGCATTTACCAGAATAAAATTGTGGACAACATAGCAAGATACATGGTACCGCAGGAATGTGGAGCAAAAGAGGAAGTACGCTGGGCGAAGGTTACAGACCGCAAGGGCAGAGGAATGTACTTCGAGATGGATAGAGAACCAGTGATGTTCTCTGCACTTCCATACACCCCTCATGAGATGGAAAATGCTATGCATCCATACGAACTCCCGCAGATCCATTACACAGTAGTACGTGTAGCCAAAGGCCAGATGGGAATCGGCGGTGACGACAGCTGGGGAGCATATACCCATCCGGAATATCTGCTGAATGCAGACGGAAAGATGGAATTCTCCTTTAGTTTTAAAGGGATTTAAACATCGGTGTACAAGGTCTGAACACGGTCGCTGGTGGCCTTGATCGTAGAGATCAAGCCATCGGCGGCTTTTCTTTTGCCGTCGTCCGGCAGAGGTTGGTTTATTTTACATACCGCTCAAGTTCTTGAGCCTCTGTTTCTGCCAGTTTTTTAATGTTGCCGTTTTTGTCACGGATCACTTTGAGGTTGATACCATCGCTTGCACTGTTGTCACAGTAGGTGTTGTGGTCTGCATCATAGAGAATATGAATAATTTTCCCATCATACATCCAGTTATCAGAGGCTTTGTCAAAGAAAATTCCAAATGTGGCATAGGCATCGAGGCTATCATCACGATAATTGGGATCACCCAATTCAAAACTACCGCTGTTTCCGGTAATGCCAGCCGCAGCAAGTTCTGATTTTGTTTCTTCCTGTTTTTCAGTTAGAGCCTTGAAGTCGGCATCCGAGGACTGCTTTAATCCTGTTAAGGTTCCATTAGCGTCTTTAATTGGTTCCACATCCACAACGCCGTCCTCAAAGAAGAACGAGTTCGCATGTTCTGCGTTTACCTGATCTTTGAAGTAACGCACAACCTGACCGTCATAAAAGAAACGGTCTTTTTCTTTATCATAGGTCATGCCATAGGGCTCATAAACGGAATACTGTTCTGCGATTTCATTTCGACGGATTTCTTCGGCGTTGGCCTGCTCCTCTGAGGAAATCACTTCATCACTTTCATAGGCTTCTGCTATGGATGTAGAATTTGAGGAAAGGGTAGCACCACTGTTATGAGCTTGTTCTTCGGAGATTGTAGCGTTTATTGACCTGTTAGGCATTTGAGCAGCCGAAGCGTTTGTTGCACAGCCGCTCAATGCCGCTGATGCACATAGTGTCATAGTAAGTGCGAGAATTTTAATGTTATTTTTTTTCATATCTGACACAACTCCTTTCTGTTGATGCCTTTATATTACCAAACCTTTTTGGGATGCCATTGTGATGAATATGTTTTTTATGTGTAGTTAAAAAGCATGGGGCAGTGCTTATCGCCGCCCCATGCTTTCAGAATTGAATTGTAAATAAAACACCTCTTTCGGTGTTTATTATACTGTATTCTGCCTGATGTTGTTCTAAAATGGTTTTGACAATGTATAATCCCAAACCACTCCCGCCAGTTTTCTTATTGCGAGAATGCTCTACTCTGTAAAATGCATCAAATAGTTTTGGAATTTCTGAATCAGGAATATGAACACCTGTGTTTTCCAGCATAAATTTAACCGCTCCATCTTCTTCAAAGGCAGTCAAATAGATAGTGCTACCCTCCGGTGAGTAGGAAATCGCATTGGAAATCAAGTTATTGATTACTTTTTGTATCAGTGCCTTATCCCCAATAGCACTCAAATCGGGAGAAATATTTTCATTCCAATCTATACTTTTTTGGATAATTAAATCTTCAAACAGTGCGTATTCCTGTTTGAGAATATCCGAAAGCTGAAAGGTTTCTCTTTTAAGTCCAACTTTTGACGATTTCATACGGGATATCGTGAGAATTTCCTGTACCATATTTTCCATTGTATTGATGATTTCCAGAGAGCGCACCAGATATTTATTACGATTTTGATAATCCCCAACGTTCAAAATCATACCCTCGGTCTGCCCCTTGATAACTGTAATAGGTGTTTTCAGTTCGTGAGAAACTGCGGAAAAAAAGTCTAATTGTGCCTGTTCCAATGCACGTTCACGCTCAATGTCTGCTTGTAGTTTCTCATTAGCACATTTCAAATCTGTCATAGAAGCAGACAGCTTTTGTGACATTTCATTTAAGCTATGAGCCAATGTTCCGAGTTCATCTGTTCGATTTTCCTCACATCTCCAACTAAAATCCAATCCCGCCATTCGTTTTGATACACGACTGATACGCAGAACTGGTCTGGTTACATAATGAGAATATACGATAGAGGCCAGTACAGCAACCAACAGAATTACAAAAAGCAGAATAATAAAAATACCACCCAAAGTATCCTTTAACAAATTAACTTCTTGTGCGCTACCCGCGACTGTTAATGTGTAGACATCGTCTGAATCTGCAAATGTAAAGATGTAACTGTGCGTTGCCCGATATGCCGATGGATCGTCACTTTCAATCGCTACACCACTTGTGACGAAAACGGGGAATGTCGTACTGTTTTGTGACGGAAGTTCAATTTCACGATTTGAGGAATCAAATAATTGGACTAATACACCATTTTGATTCATCATAAATTCATCAAAAAGATTTCCGCTTTCCATTGGAGTGAGATTTTTAACTTCTGTGAGAAGTGAATTGATTGCACTATCTAAACTTGCATCAAGTGTTGTACTATAAGTTTTTGGGATAAGCCATGAGATAACCCCGTAAGTTATCATGCAACAAAGGCTTGTCAACAACAAAGTGACAATGAATATTTTTGTAAACAAACTGCTCTTATTTTTCTTTATCAATTTTATATCCCACCCCTCTGATTGTCTGGATAAAGTCGATACCAAGTTTTTTTCTCAAATTCTTGATATGTGTATCAACAACACGTTCGTCCCCGTAGAAATCATATTTCCAAAGGCGATCCAGCAAATTTTGGCGGGTAAGAACGCGCCCTTGATTCAAAAGCAATTCCCGCAAGACTTCAAATTCCCGCTGCGTCAATTCGTGGGATTCTCCATTTACCGAAGCGGAGTAGCTATCTAAATCCAAAATCAAGTTTTTATAGGATATTGTCTGATGTTCCTGATCCGGAATCATCATACTCCGCCGTAGAACCGCAGCGATTTTACGGATCAAGATTGGCATGGAAAACGGCTTCGTAATATAATCGTCTACTTGCAAATCTAACCCTCTGATTTGTTCTTCCTCCCCGTTTAGAGCAGTCAGCATAATGATGGGAACCTGTGATTGCTTACGGATTAGCTCGCATACTGTAAACCCATCAATTTTAGGCAACATTATATCCAACAATATCAAGTCAAAATGAGCGGATGAAAACAGTGCAATAGCCTCCATGCCGTCACTTGCAATCATAATTTCATATCCGACTTCTTGCAAAAAAATTCTTAAAAGATTTTGAATATCTAAATCGTCCTCAACAATTAAAATGTGCTGCATAAAACCACCTCCATTGGTATAGTAGCATACAATTTTGTGATTCGTGTGTATTTCCTATCTAAATTATAATTGAAGCCATCAAATCTTTCAAATTTCAAAGTATGAAATAAAATACTACCTAATGTAAATTTCATTACATTCTCATAATTCAACCCGAAATATAGAATGATATAGGGTGATATGAGAATGAACCAAGATGAAAGAGGGTTTGACTTTCACAGCCTCGGGGCGGCACTCAAACGCGCCAGAGAAGAAAAGGGCCAGACACAAGCCTATGCTGTGGAATTGATATGCTCCTTAGCTATTATAGATAGGGATAAATAGACAACAAAAAATGATATTTATAACATTGAATAACTGTGCGTCGCATTCTCGTTACTTCCAGTGATGAGTTAGACGCGAAAATTTTTTTACAAAAAGCAGAACAAATGTTTACACAAACTGATACATATGGTATAATATTTGCATGGAAAAAGATATATTTAATATAGATAAAAACAAACTTTCATATGGTAGAGGATATGTCTATTCTTTGCAGTATCAT
>ERZ773164.1561-NODE-1561-length-22499-cov-4.577036_pt1 | contig 22499 bp, 17 predicted proteins | sample MGYA00511917_ERZ773164 | MGnify/ENA primary metagenome ERZ773164 (study PRJEB29015, sample SAMEA2737847) | human gut metagenome | biome: human gut; feature: human-associated habitat; material: faeces | place: China | collected 2012 ...
CGAATAACTATATGACACCAATGGAGTTTCGATATAGAGCATGATTTCCGAACAAGGTGTTACCAAAAAGCTTGACCAGTACAATTTGTTGAAACAGATTCATCATTCATCAGACGTTAAATTGTTTTACTATCCAAATTATCTGAACTAATCGAAGGAGAAAGAAGAATCTGGTTCGATATAGATAACGAATTAAGTTATAATAATCGAGTTCGGCAAATATATATTACCGAAAATGGCAAATTAGTTGAGTTTTATTATCCTAATAAGTCTTTTGATTTTGAAGATATTGCTAATTTCACCACCGAAAAAGAATTAAAAGACTTTTTTATACAAGAAGAAATTACTTCGGAAAAAATTACTGACAATAAAATTGAATTAGAATTAAGAAGAACTGACTCCGGAAATGATGTTGAAGAAGAAAGTTTAGTTTTTTCAACTGACAAAGGTGGCATATACCATTTGGAATCTCAGATAGAAGAAACAACCCTTTTAGAAAATAAATATATCGGTTTTAACTCAGGTTATCACGGCGGTTGCTGTTTCGTAACCCTTTCGGACTTTTCTAATGACGGTGTTATCCAATATGATACATTAAATGATGCAAAAGATAATCCTCTATTCGAGGTATATTAAATTACATCTTTTTACAAAACAGCCTGCTGACTTCCAATCTACAGGCTGTTTTTTCGTTCAGCCCACAAGCCAAACACTTGCCACGATTCCCGCCAACGTTGCAACAATTGCACCCGCCAGCGTATATCTCGTTTTCTTCACTTTTACCGCCATAAAATAAACACTCATCGTATAAAAAATCGTTTCCGTACAACTCATCATAATAGAGGCAATCAACCCAATCTGCGAATCTGTTCCATACTGTTTAAAAATATCGAGAATAAGACCCGTAGCTGCTGAGGAGGAAAACATTCTCACAATCGCCAGAGGTACTAATTCCCCCGGAAAACCTATGTAGGAAGTAAATTGTCCCAATAGTTTTCCCAAAAACTCTAAAAACCCGGACGCTCTTAAAATTCCAACTGCAACCATAAGCCCTATAAGAGTGGGCATAATTTTTATGACCGTGAGAAATCCGTTTTTCGCACCTTTTATAAACTCGTCATACACATTCACATTCTGCATAAGTCCGTACATGACAATTCCCAAAATCACTGCCGGAACAATAAAATCAGATACATATAATAATAATTTCACAACTTTCTCTGTCTTTCACTATCATTATTCTATTTTATGTTCCGCAAAAAATAAAATGCAGCTTTTTGCCATATACAATATGCAGGAAATGTTTTGAATTGCATTTTGAGAAAAAGGGATATCTAATTTTTGATTATACGCATAAATACTATACTTTCAATTATTTTGAAGCATGGGAAAATATTTATTCTACCACAATTGAGATAGCACAAAGAACGGTTACTTTTTCAAATTGACCTCTATCACCATTATCTGACAATTTGTGTATCACAAGAAAAAATGCTATAATGGTGATGATATACAGATAAAGGAGTGGTATTCTATATGATAAGTTTAGAGCGCGTGAACGAGCAGAATTATCAACATGTGTTCGCTTTGGAACTGGCGGACAATCAGAAATGTTTTGTATCTTCCAATATGAAATCTCTTGCACAGGCTTGGATCTATTATGACAGGGCCAGACCGTATGCAATACGAAATGATAATGATATTATCGGATTTATCATGTTCGACTACAAGCCCAGCGAGAAGAAAGCAGAAATTTGGCGTTTCATGATTGGAAAGGATTTTCAGGGCAAAGGATATGGAACAGAAGCACTATCCTCTGCAATTCGCCTTCTGGCAAATGAAAATCTGTTCTCTACCATACAAATCAACTATGTCAAAGGTAATTTCCCGGCAAAACATCTTTATGAAAAATTGGGATTTCAGGAAACAGGCGAAATGGAAGAAAATGAAATCGTAATGAAACTGTATCTATAAGCGGCCTTTAGAAATAAATTGAATTAGAGGAACATTTATATGAATAGTACACTCAAAGAGTTATTTAAAAGAAGATCTGCTCATTTCTATACAGAGGAAGTCAAAACATTCTCGTAATATTAAGGAAATTTTCAAAAGTTGCTGCCACTCTAAATGCAGAATTTTCTCAAATCACATAATACAGATGGGGAGTATCATGAAAATATGACACTCCCCATCTACATTATATCAGATAACTATTTTTCAAAAGATTTTGCTCTCCTCATAATAAAATAATACATTACAAGGAGCAGTCCTCCGGCGAGAATCCATGCAACCGGGCTTGCCATACATACCCCCACATAACTTCGTTTCTGTGAGGCAATAATTGCAACAACGCCTCTCCCAATCAATTCAGCCACACCTGCCATCATTGGAAGCAGTCCATATCCCATACCCTGTATGCCGTTTCTGAAAATATTCACAATCGCAAGTGGAATGAAAAACATTCCTACACATTTCAGATAAATATCTACATATCCCATAATCTCACCCAAATTTTCGGATAAGAACAGCGGAGTTAAATATTTTCCTGCAGTCATCACAAATATACTCGTCACAATAGAATAAATCGTCCCGATTATCATCGCATTTTTAAATCCCTTGCGAATTCTGTCAATCTTTCCCGCTCCCATATTCTGCGCGGAATAGGTCGCCATCGTCGTTCCAAGCGCCACATATGCCTGCGTTACCAGCTGCTCTATTTTGCTTCCCGCCGTAAACCCTGCAATTACGACAGAGCCTAAAATATTTAATGCAGACTGCATCATCATCGAACCGATCGCTGTAATGGAATATTGAAGCGCCATCGGAAACCCTACACCAAACTGGATTTTTACCAAATGCCCATTCATTTTCCAGTCATCTTTTTTCATCTTAAGCACAGGAACTTTTTTCACAATATAAATCAGACAAAGCGCACCGGATACTCCCTGAGAAATAACGGTTGCATACGCCGCTCCTACCGCTCCCATATGGAAAACAATAATAAAAAGTAAATCCAAAACAACATTTAATCCTGCTGCCAGAATAAGAAAATATAGAGGAATTTTACTGTTTCCGAGAGCTCTCAGAATGCTCGCCAGCAGATTATATAATACCTGTGCAAAAATCCCTGCGCAAATCACCATAATATATGAATATGCGTCCTGAAAAATATCGCTCGGAGTATTTAACAAATGCAGTAGAGATTTCATTCCAAGCATACTGACTACCGTCATAATTACAGAGACAATCGCTGATAAAATGGCCGCTGAACCGACTGTTTTTCGCATTGCTTTTAAATCGCCCGCTCCAAATTTCTGTGCTGTCGGAACGGTAAATCCTGCCGTAAGTCCCTGCAAAAAGCCAATGATTAAAAACATGATTGTTCCTGTTGAGCCGACTGCCGCCAACGCATTCGCACCAACAAATTTTCCTACAATAATCGTGTCCGCCATGTTATACAACTGCTGAAATACATTTCCGATAAACAAAGGAAATGTAAACTGCAGTATCATTTTCCCCGGACTGCCGACCGTCATATCCCTTTCCATTTTCTCCCACCACTCCTTCTTTTTTTACATATGGGAGTTATTATACTCTATGAAATGACGGTTTGCAATTCCTTTTTCACTACTGCTGAGCAGATTTTTTTGCCATAATAACAGCAAACAAAATACCCGCAACGGTACTGATTGTCGTCGCCACAATGCCTGCTCCGATAATTCCTGCGGGATTTACACTCCCGTACTGACTTCGATAGGCAATGACATTTATCGGTATAAGTTGCAGGGAAGAAATATTCACAATAAGAAATGTACACATATCGCAGCTTGCCACTCTTTTGTCCCGATTCGGATTAATTTCCTGCAAATGTTTCATCGCCATAATTCCCGCAGGCGTCGCCGCCCAGCCGAGTCCGAGAAAGTTGGCAATCATATTTGTTGTAATATATTTTTCCGCCAAATGTCCTTTTGGAACACCGGGAAATAAAAGATGAATGAGCGGTCGGATTTTTCTGGAAATTGTATCTATCAGACCTGATTTCGTTGCGATTTCCATAATGCCAACCCACATGGACATAATCCCTATCATCATCACACATAAATCCACCGCTTCTTTTGCGGAGTCCAATGCCCCGTTTGTAACGTCAGGCATTTTACCGCTGAAAACACCAAAAATAATCCCCACGATAATCATACCGCCCCAAAGATAATTCAACATATGTATTCCCACTTTTTGTTTTTAACATCTTATGCTTGCGAGGTAAAAAAATAGAAGAATTATCTTCCCCTTTTGGTCTGATAATTCTTCTATCCCTTCTATTCCACTTTTATTTTCATTCTCTCTAATCGGCGATTCACAATTCCTTTCAACAGTGTGTATACAACAGAACTGATTGGAATAAATACTAACATTCCCACAATTCCCATAAGGCTTCCGCCGACACTCACTGCAACCAGCACCCAAATGGACGGAAGTCCCACCGAATTTCCCACCACATGCGGATAGATAAGATTTCCTTCAATCTGCTGCAGAACAAAAAACAGAACAAGAAAACCGAGCGCCTGCACAGGATTTACCATGAGAATAAGAATCGCTCCTATGGCACAGCCGATAAACGCTCCAAAAATAGGAATCAACGCTGTAAATGCAATCAAAACACCTACTAAGAGCGCATACGGCATATTAAATATCGTCATCGCCACAAAAAACATACTTCCCAAAATAATCGCTTCCACGCATTGCCCTGTCAAAAAGTTAGAAAATGTTTTGTACGCCATAGAAGAAATGGCAATCAAAATCTCCACCCAGTCTCTTGGAATAAATGCGTATCCGAGTTTTTTTACCTGCACATTCAGTTTTTCTTTCTGCAGAAGAATATAGCAGGCAAAGATAAATGCAATGGCAAATGTTGTCATTCCGCTTACGATTGATTTAGCAACCGCAAATGTAGAATCCAAAACACTTCCCGCGCCGGACTTGAAGAAGTCAATTCCCCCGGCAATCATTTTATCCCAATTAAATTCCAAGTTCTGAATCCAACTTAAAATTTCCTTATTATTGTGAAAAATATCTTCTGCCCATTTTTGCACTTCAGGAATAAATGTCTGAATGGTTTTTCCAAGTCCGGCAATCGTGTTTGCCAATTCCGGCGCCACAATAAATACAACGAGACAAACAATGCCGAATACAAACAAAAGTGTCATCACAAGACTGATTGGTCTTGCTATTTTCTGCAAAAATTTACTGCTTTTTGCCGTTTTATTCCCGAAAACTTTCTCTTCGATAAAGTGCATCGGAACATTTAATACAAATGCGATTGCCGCTCCAATTAAGAACGGAAGAATAATGTTCAACACATATCCTAAAAGTTCGAAAAACACCTTATAGTTCCATATGATCATCAGAACAATAATCGTAAATACGATAAGCCCTCTGATTTTCCGAATGGTTTCTTTGTCTAAATTCATGTATTCACCTTCCCAATCTATTTTTTGCGAATAAATTTCAGGAATTGAATAATTGGAAGATTTACAAGCGCCAGTCCGTATACTGTCATCAATTGAGAAATACTCAACGTCTGTACTTTAAAGATGCTGTCAAGTGCAGGTATCATCAATACAGATGTAATCAAAACAATACCTAATAAAAATGCACCGATTAAATATATGTTGTTAAAAAATCTTTTTGTAAAAATCAGCGGTCTGTCCGATTTGCAGTTAAATCCATGAACTAATCTCGCCGTACAAAGCGTACCGAATGCCATCGTACTTGCCAGCACTGCATTTCCACTTCTATACCCAATCATAAACGCAATCATCGTTGTTACACCAATGGACAATCCTTCAATTCCTATTTTTGTAATGAAATCTTTGGTTAAAATAGACTCGTTCATCGGACGTGGTTTCTCGTCCATAACCGCTTTCGTATGTGGCTCCAATCCTAATGCAATTGCAGGTAAACTGTCTGTCAGCAGGTTGATAAATAACAGATGAACCGGTGCAAACGGTACCGGAAGTCCTGCGATTGCGGCATAAAGAACCGCTAAAATTCCTCCAAAGTTTCCTGATAAGAGAAATTGTATAGAACCTTTAATGTTTTTATACACATTTCGTCCATTTTCTACTGCTTTTATAATAGTTGCAAAATTATCATCAGTCAAGACCATAGATGCCGCATCTTTTGATACTTCACTTCCAGTAATACCCATTGCGACACCAATATCCGCCTGTTTCAACGCAGGAGCATCATTTACACCGTCACCTGTCATGGATACGATATTGCCTTTTTCCTGCCATGCGCGGACAATTCGGATTTTATGTTCCGGTGAAACTCTGGCATATACGGAAATGCCTTCCACAAAATTTTTCAACTCTTCATCTGAAAGATTATCTATCTCAGAACCTTCACAGGCTTCTGACTCCTCTTTTAAAATACCGATTCTTTTTGCAATTGCTGCCGCTGTAATCTTGTGATCCCCGGTAATCATAATCGGTTTAATTCCCGCACGGATACATTCTGCAACCGCCTGTGCAGATTCTTCTCTCGGCGGATCCATCATGGAGATTAGTCCCACAAAGATTAAATCCTGTTCATCTTCCAGTGTCAACTGATGTCCCTCTTCTATATCCTTATAGGCAAATGCAAGTACGCGAAGTCCGCCTCTTGAAAATTCCTGATTCTGCTTTTCAATAGCATTTTTCTCTTCGTCTGTAAGTTCATGCACTTCTCCGTTTTTCCAAATACGGTTCATTCTTGTTAGCAGAACATCAACCGCACCTTTTGTAATCATAACCGGACCGTTCTCTAAAACATGTGCGGTGGACATTAATTTTCTGTCACTGTCAAATGGAATTTCACTCATACGCGGGAATTTTTCTCTCACATATCCCGCCTCGGCGCCCAGTTTACTTCCCAAATTAATTAACGCTATCTCTGTCGGATCGCCAATTTCCACTCCGTCCACATTTGTGGAGTCATTACATAAAATACTGTATCTTAATAACTGTTTCTGCCCCTGCGCCTGTCTGTCAATATCTTTTGCAAAAATGCGCTGTCCGTTTACATAGTAATCTTCTACCGTCATCTTGTTCTGTGTCAATGTTCCTGTTTTATCCGAACAGATGATTGACACACTTCCAAGTCCTTCCACTGCCTGCAGTTTACGGATAATGGCGTGTTCTTTTGCCATCTTCTGTGTTCCAAAGGAAAGAACGATTGTAACGATTGAACTAAGTGCCTCAGGAATTGCCGCAACCGCAAGCGCAACCGCAAATAAGAAGGCATCTCCCACTGAATCTCCTCTGAACACGCTGATTCCGAATAAAATAGCGCAGAAAATTAAAATAATAATGGATAATTTCTGTCCGAACTGATCTAAGTTCATCTGTAACGGTGTCTTTTTCTCCGATGTTGTCTTCAACAAAGTTGCAATTTTTCCGACTTCCGTTTCCATTCCGATAGAAGTTACGATAAACGAACCTCTTCCGTATGTGACGAAACTTCCTGAGAATACCATATTTGTCTGATCTCCCAAAGGCACTTCCTTTGATATAATCTCTTCAGATTTTTCTACTCCAAGACTTTCGCCTGTCAATGCGCTCTCGTCAATTTTCAAACTGGCATTCTGTAAAATACGTCCGTCTGCCGGAACATAATCTCCCGCCTCCAACATAACTTCATCACCGATTGTCAGTTCAGAAGAAGGGATTTGTATAACTGTTCCATTTCTTAATACTTTTGCCGTAGGACCGGATAATTTTTTCAAACTATTTAAAGACTGCTCCGCCTTTACCGTCTGAACCGTTCCCAAAATTGCATTCATTGTGATAACAATTAAGATAACTGCGGTACTTTCCACATCTCCCAAAAATCCGGACACAATAGCCGCCACAATCAGAATAATAACAAGAAAATCTTTAAACTGCTCTAAGAAAATCTGAAAAGTACTTTTCTTCTTTCCTTCTACCAATTCATTTTTCCCGTATTGCTCCTGATGTTTCAATACTTCCTCATCGGTCAATGGCTCAAGTTTGCCATTTACCTTCATTCTCACCTCTTCTGGTGATAACTGATAATATTTTTCCATATGCTTTCCTCCAATTTCCCGTGCTATGTTTAGTATACCCTTTTTTTACAATAAAAAAAGAGACCTTCATTGCACGTTAATAATGCAATAAAAGTCTCACTATTTCATTACGATACGGATGATTACTCATCGTACTGACGACATCGTACACGTTTAAAACGTTAGTTACTCCCTTTTACTAGAGTCTAATATAAACTTTTTTCCGATTTCTGTCAACCCTAAACTTTAGTTTGTAATTGTTCTCTCTGTCTCTTTATCAAATACATGAATTTTCTCTGCATCAAGAGCAAATTTAACTGTATCGCCTGTTCTTGCCGTTGTTCTAGGATTTACTCTCGCTGTCATGGAAGCATTTTCATAATCGAAATGTAAGTAAACTTCTGCACCTAACATCTCGTATACACGGATTGTTGCTTCAATTACTGTGTTTGGTGAAGATTCGATAAACATCTGCTCATCGTGAATATCTTCAGGACGGATACCAAGTACAACTGTTTTTCCGTCATATCCGCCTTCAATAAGTTTTTTCGCTTTTGCCGGTGGTAATTCAATGGAAGCAGGACCTGCCTGAAGGGCAACTTTATTTCCATTTACTTTACATACTGCATCTACAAAGTTCATCTGTGGTGAACCGATAAATCCTGCAACGAATAAGTTACAAGGTGTATCGTATAATACCTGTGGTGTATCTACCTGCTGTACAACACCTGCATTCATAACAACGATTCTTGTTCCCAATGTCATCGCTTCTGTCTGGTCATGAGTAACGTAAATAATTGTTGTACCTAATCTCTGATGTAATTTAGAAATCTCGATACGCATCTGTCCTCTAAGTTTTGCATCAAGGTTTGATAAAGGTTCGTCCATAAGGAATACTTTTGGATTACGAACGATGGCACGTCCCATGGCAACACGCTGTCTCTGTCCACCTGATAATGCTTTTGGTTTACGCTCTAATAACGCTTCCAAATCAAGAATTTTGGCTGCTTCGCGAACCATTTTGTCAATTTCTTCTTTTGGCACTTTTCTTAATTTCAAACCAAATGCCATGTTATCATATACTGTCATATGCGGATATAACGCATAGTTCTGGAATACCATCGCAATATCTCTGTCTTTTGGTTCTACATCGTTTACTAATTTATCTCCGATTCTTAATTCACCTGAAGAAATATCTTCAAGACCTGCAATCATACGAAGTGTTGTAGATTTTCCACAACCTGAAGGTCCTACGAAAATAATAAATTCTTTATCTTCAATTTCAAGATTGAAATCTTTTACTGCTACAAATCCGTTAGGATATACTTTATTAATGTTCTTGAGTGATAAACTTGCCATTGTATCCTTCCTCCTAAATAACTAATCATTTTCTCTCTAAAGTATATAAAAAAAGTTCAACTTGGTCTACTTCCAAGTTGAACAATTTTTTTTTGAGAAAATATACAAATTGACGAATTACCTCAACCTCTCTCCCACATACTGTGCATCACCAAATGCCAATATCATCATAAAGATTGTATTTAAAAAGATTAAACCAAGTGCATATCCTGTCCCTTTGTTAAATGACTTTGCCAAATTTACACAGTATACAATAGACAAAATCACATTTACACATGGAACAAGAAGACAGATGATATACCAGCCTTTTCCCTTTCCAAACGCCATCTGGTAAAGGCAGTATGTACTATAGATAGGAATGATTGCTTTCCACCCCTGAAGTCCCGCCTTTTCAAACAACTTCCAAGAGGCAACTATCGTTAAAACAAGTACCCCTAAAGATATTACTAAGCCGACTCCCGTTGTAACTATTCCCAATGCTTCCAATAACATATCGTTTTCTCCTTCCGAATGATTTATATATGGTACAATATCACATTTTTATCTGACAGTCTACCGTAATAAAGCCTGATAAATTTCCCTCTTTCCTACACCTCTGTCTTTCGCTACCCGCTTCATTGCTTCTTTCTTTTCTATACCCTGTGACAGATAATATTCCATATGTTCTTCCACACTCATCTCTTCCCAGCGTGAAATTTCTTCCTCCCGTATCTCTGTACGGCTCTTTCCCTCCAAAACGAGAACACATTCCCCTTTGGGCTCATTGCTTTCATAATAAGAAATCGCTTCCTCCAGCGTAGTGGCAAATGCAGTTTCATGTTTCTTTGTCAATTCACGACAAATCGTAATTTTTCGATTGCCTACCGTATCCCGCAATTCTTTTAATGTTTTTATAAGACGGTGAGGAGCCTCATATAAAATCATCGTCCTCGTCTCATTTGTCAGTTCCTTTAAGATTTCCTGTTTTTCTTTTTTGTCAGTAGGAAGAAACGCTTCAAACGCAAATCTTCTCGTAGATAATCCCGACAGCGTAAGGGCGGTGATACATGCTGCTGCCCCCGGAAGAGACGTTACTTCAATTCCGGATTCATAACACATTTTCACCAGTTCCTCCCCCGGATCGGATATGCCGGGCGTTCCTGCATCTGTGATTAACGCAATATTCATTCCCGACTGAAGTTTCTCCACCAGTTTTTTTCCTTTTTCAATCTTGTTATACTCGTGATAACTCGTCATCGGCGTTTTGATTTCAAAATGATTCAACAGTTTAATACTGTTTCTTGTATCTTCAGCAGCAATTAAATCGGCTTCCTGCAATGTCCGTACAACCCTGTATGTCATATCTTCCAAATTTCCAATCGGCGTTGCACACAGATATAGTTTTCCTGCCATGTCCTACTCCTTTACTTTAACCCATATTCTCCCAGTAACTCTTCTGAGTACACATTTTTCTCCCGGTACACAATCAAAGGTGGCTCTACCGTCATTCTCGAATTACCGCCTCTGCTTCCCTCTATCAAAACCATATTCGGTTCTTTGTCAATATAAGGGTGTACTAAACGCATACGTTTTGGTTCTATCTTATAAGCACACATTTTTGATAAAATTTCTGCAAGTCTGAAAGGACGGTGTACCATGTAAAATCTTCCTCCGGGGCGAAGTACTTTTGCACTTTCACGCAAAATATCGTCCAAATCACACAAAACTTCGTGTCTCGCTATCGCTTTCGCACTGTCTTTGTTCTGCAAACCGTGAGCCCCAATCATATACGGCGGATTCGTTGTAACTACGTCAAAAAAGACAGAACCAAACAGGTTTACTGCCTCTTTCACATCTCCCGTCACAATGTCAATTTTGTCCTCCAAATGATTGTACGCAACACTCCGTCTCGCCATGTCAGCGCTTTCTTCCTGAATTTCAAGTCCCGTAAAATGTTCTCCTTCCGTTTTCGCCTCAAGTAAAATTGGGATAATTCCCGTACCTGTTCCTATGTCAAGCACTTTTTCCCCTTTTTTTACTCTGGCAAAATTAGATAACAGAACAGCGTCCATTCCAAAACAAAATTTACTTGGGTTTTGAATAATATGATACCCTTTGACCTGCAAATCATCTAGTCTTTCTTCCGGCTTCAAATTATTCTCCATCTAACTTCGACTCTCCCTCTCCCTTTTCCAATGTAGCAAGTTCCCGCATTTCTTCTTTTGAAAGTTTTACGTCCGCTTTCTTCCGTCTTGGTTTAAATTTTAACTCGCTCACCTTATATTCACGAATTTCTTTCTCATCATTGTCTAAAGTAACAATTACTTTTACTAACTGGCGAAGCACACTCAAATTCTGTACTTCCCCCCGAAGCCCGTCCACTGTCGTAACCGTATCTCCAATCGCCGGCAGACGGCTGTTTAAATATTCATATGTCTCCTCTTCATTTGTAAGGCAACACATTAATCTTCCACATACACCGGAAATCTTTGTCGGATTCAAGGACAAGTTCTGTTCTTTAGCCATCTTAATAGATACCGGAGCAAACTCTGATAAATAAGTATGACAGCAAAGCGGTCTTCCGCAAACGCCGATTCCACCGCGGATTTTCGTCTCATCACGAACCCCAATCTGGCGCAGTTCAATTCTTGTGCGGAAAACTGCTGCCAAATCTTTTACCAGTTCCCTGAAGTCAATTCTTCCGTCTGCAGTAAAATAAAACAGCACTTTATTATTATCAAATGTATATTCTGCATCAATCAGTTTCATTTCCAAACCGTGTTTACGGATTTTCTCCAGACAGATTTCAAAGGCTTCTTTTTCCTTTTCCTTATTTCTCTCCTCTATCCTCTTATCTTCCTCCGTGGCAACTCTGATTACCGATTTTAACGGCTGTGTAATCTCATCATCTTCCACATCTTTCGGATTCATGACTACGCTTCCAAATTCAACGCCTCTTGCCGTCTCCACAATTACTTTATCACCTTTTTTAATATTCAGTTTTGCCGGTGAAAAAAAGTATATTTTACCTGCCGTGCGAAATCTCACACCAATTACTTTCGTCATTCCTAGTTCTCCTTTATTGTCAGCAATAACAGTTCCATAACCAAATCGAAATTAACATTTGCTTTTAATCGTGCTTTCGCCTTTTCAAGACTTTCTAAAATCGTTTCAATTCCTTCATAAGAACTCTTATTCGCCCTGTCTTTTATATATCTTAACTGGTCGGCAAATACGATGCCATTCACATCTTTTGTCGCCTTATAAATAAGCACATCTCTGTACCAAATCATAATAATATCTAAATAATCGTTAATGCTTAACTTGTAAGTTCCTATCTTCTTAATGGCGCTTACAATCTCGGAAATCTCCATCTCATTAATGTGTTTTAATAACTGCAGAGCTTCTTCCTTAATCTCATTGAAATGCTCAGAAGATGCAAGCATAATGGCACGTCCCATATTTCCCTGCGCAAACTCCGCGCAAATATCTGCCTGATAATCAGGAATCTGCATCTGTTCCATAAGATACTTTTTAATCAGCGTCGTCTTAATGTTTCTCAATTTAAGCATAACACATCTGGACATGATTGTCGGAAGCAAACTTTCCGCATTCTCTGTCAACAGGAAGATAACTGCATATGCAGGCGGTTCCTCTATCGTCTTTAACAGTGCATTCTGTGCCTGTACCGACAGTAAATCCGCTTCCGGAATAATGTAGATTTTGTACGGACTGCTGTACGGCTTAATGACAATATCATTATTAACCTGTGTACGAATATCATCAACGCTGATTGTGTTCGGTTTCTCATGTGTTACATGGATAATGTCCGGGTGATTTCCACTCTTAGCCTGTTTGCAGGAATGGCACTCACCACATGGATTCGGTGTATGTTCTTCACACTGTAGTGTCATGGCAAATAAATCCGCCAGCATCTTTTTTCCTGAACCTCTTTCTCCATTCAAAATATATGCGTGTGACACTTTATCCTGAGATACTGCATTCTGTATATATTGAATAATGTCGTTGTGTCCGATTACATCTTTGAATCCTTTCATGTTATCACCATTCCTTTCCTAAAACTATATACTTTTAGTATATCATAGTTTTTCCTTAATACATAGCACAATTTCATCTACACATTTTTCCACGTTTTCATTGTAAAATCTTCTCTTTATCCCCTGTTTTTTCAGGTTTTCCTCAGAAAAGTCTTCCGTATCCGCTAAAAATCTTCTGCAAAGTTCCGCATACTTAGGAGATTCCTGTTTTCTCTCCCTCTCTACCGCCCTTGCCAGACGTTCTCCGTCCTCCACTTCTATGTAAACCGGCACAAGATTTTCTCCGCCAAAATATTCTTTCATCTTTTCATAAGATACCAATGTACCGATAACAAGATAACTGCTTTCTTCCAGTTGAATCTGATTGTCCGCCACCGTAAAATAATTCCATTTTCCGTGTACCGTATTGTATGAGCGCAATTCGATAATTTTTCCTTCCCTCTGAAACATTTCCAGTTCTTTATCCCCAACAAAATAATATTCTACGCCGTCCTTCTCTCCCTCACGAATCGGTCTTGTTGTATATAAAACAATTGTTTTCAATTCCGGTAAGCGCTCCTGTATCTTTTTAAAAATCGTATCTTTTCCCGAAGAACTTTTCCCCATAACATAAAATATTTTACCCATTTTTCCACACTCCAATATGTTTTTCCACTGCAATTCCCTCTATTGTAAACTGCAGTTCCTCGTATCTTTTCAGACATCTTACTGCCTCTTTTGTAATCTTCTCTCCCGGAACAAGAAACGGTATTCCCGGAGGGTATACATAGGCATATTCCCCCGCAACTTTTCCTTCCGCCTCTTCCCATTTTACATAAGAAAGATTGCTTTTTTGCGCCTTTTTTAATACTTCTGCACTCTTATAAATAAGAGGCAAATGAGGAAGTTCCAAATCTTCTCCGACTTTTTTCTCCGATTTTAACTCCTCGTCTATTTCAAACAGCGCCTTTTTCAGCCGTTGCAGTCCTTCCTTTGTATCTCCCACGGTTGTCATAGCCAAAACATATGTCCCCGCAGTCATCTCCATCTGCAAATGATATTTTTCCAAAAGAATTCTGCTCAGTTCACCGCTCGTCATATTTGTATCTTTTACAGAAATAATAAACTTAGAAATATCAAAATTTTCCGTTCTAATTATATGTAAATGTTTTAACTCTTCCAGTTCCTGTCGTAACTGCTCTATCTCCTCCACATACTCATCAAAAAGTGACTCTCCGCTTTTCTCCAAAATGTCCATACAGTAATCAATGCTCGCCATAAGTACATATGAAGGGCTGCTTGACTGCAGCATATGAAGGTAATTTCCAATACTTTCCCTGTTGACTCTATTTCCATTTAGATGAATCAATGCAGTCTGTGTCATCGCCGGCAATGTTTTGTGTACACTGTGAATAACAATGTCTGCTCCTTTTTCGTTAGCGTTTTTCGGAAACTTCTTATGAAAACCAAAGTGTGCTCCGTGTGCCTCATCTACAATTAACGGAATATCATGCTTATGTACTGTTTTTGCTATATTTTCCACATCGGAAACAACTCCGTCATATGTGGGAGAAACAATTACAACAGCCTTAATATCTTTTTCCTTATCTAAAATTTGTTCTATTTCTTTACAACTGATTTCTCCGTTTATCTGTAAGTCTTTCTCATATTTCGGGTAAATATATATCGGTTCTAATTCATTCATATATATAGCATGGTATACAGATTTATGGCAGTTTCTTGCCACGAGGATTTTGTCTCCCCGCTCAGTCACACCTAGTATGGCGCTTAAAATCCCCACCGTACTTCCATTCACAAGAAAATGACTTTCCTCCGCCTTATAAAGCGTCGACGCCCTCTCCTTTGCCGATTTTAATATTCCTGCCGCATGATGTAAATCATCAAAACCTTCTATCTCTGTAATATCTATTCCATACGGAAGTCCGATAGGAAATTTATTCTCATTTCTTTTATGTCCCGGCATATGAAATCCGTAATAATCAGATTCCCGATATGCCTTTAATCTATCATAAAGCATTATGATTTCTCCTTCTCCCATGTATAAAAAAAAGCAGAATGCCTTTCACTAAGGTATTTCTGCTCTTCTCTATGCGGAAGATGGGACTTGAACCCACACGTAGTAACCCACACTAGAACCTGAATCTAGCTCGTCTGCCATTCCGACACTTCCGCAAGTCACTTTTTATTATACTGCTTTTTTGACATTTAGTCAAATGGTAATTGGGGAATTTTTTATAAATAGAGAGGATATGCCCCTTGCAGAAGTCATATCCTCCCCAATTACCGATTCTTATAAATCTCTAATCTGTGCATGCAATTCCTGAAGTGATTTCACTTCGCCGCAGCCCGGTTTTCTCATTGATTTTATACCGCTTACCGTTGCTTTTGCTGCTGCCATTGTTGTCATATATGGAACTTTTGCTTTAATTGCTGCTTTGCGAAGATAACTGTCATCTTCCTGTCTGTCCTGTCCAATCGGAGTATTGATAATCAAATCAACTTTACCGTTTGTAATTAAATCTAACATATCCGGTCTTCCTTCATTGAGTTTATATACTCTCTCCGCTTCCATTCCGGCGTCCTGAATTAATTTACATGTATTTTTAGATGCTAAAATTTTAAATCCACATTCAATGAATTCTTTAGCAACTTCTACTACTTCCGGTTTATCTTTATCATTAATAGACATCAATACAGTTCCCTCTAACGGAATCTTCTTCTGTGTTGCTTCCTGTGCTTTGTAGAATGCTTCACCGTAGAATGAAGATAAACCTAACACTTCACCTGTAGAACGCATTTCAGGTCCTAAAACAGGGTCTACTTCCTGGAACATATTGAATGGGAATACCGCTTCTTTTACTCCATAGTGTGGAATGTACTGTTCTTTTAACTGTGGAACAGGTGATGGTTTTCCTGTCAGTTCAGAAGTAACGATTTCTGTTGCAAGAGGTACCATTTTAATGTTACATACTTTAGAAACTAACGGCACTGTTCTTGATGCTCTTGGGTTTGCTTCCAACACATATACTTTACCGTTTTCAATTGCGTACTGCATATTCATAAGACCTTTAACATGCATTTCCTCTGCAATTTTTCTTGTATATTCTTTAATTGTTTTAATATTCTCTTCTGAAATATGTTTTGAAGGAATAATACAAGCAGAGTCACCTGAATGTACACCTGCCAACTCAATGTGTTCCATTACTGCAGGAACAAATGCGTGTGTTCCGTCGCTGATTGCATCTGCTTCGCACTCTAAAGCGTGGTTTAAGAAACGGTCAATCAGGATTGGTCTGTCCGGTGTAACCCCTACTGCTGCTTTCATGTAGCCTGCCATGCTTTCTGAGTCGTAAACAACTTCCATTCCACGTCCGCCAAGAACGTAAGAAGGTCTAACCATAACAGGATAACCTATTCTTTCTGCAATTTCTACTGCTTCTTCAACATTTACTGCCATTCCTGATTCCGGCATAGGGATTTCAAGTTTTTCCATCATGGCACGGAATAAATCTCTATCTTCTGCAAGATCAATTACAGACGGTGCTGTTCCAAGAATTTTTACTCCGTTTTTCTCTAAGTCTGCTGCAAGGTTAAGTGGTGTCTGTCCGCCAAACTGTGCAATAACCCCTACAGGTTTTTCTTTCTTGTAAATGCTGAGTACATCTTCCAATGTAAGAGGTTCAAAATACAATTTATCTGATGTATCGTAATCTGTTGAAACTGTTTCCGGATTACAGTTTACGATGATTGTTTCAAATCCTAATTTTCTCAATGCGAGAGATGCATGTACACAACAGTAGTCAAATTCAATACCCTGTCCGATTCTGTTAGGACCGCCACCCAAAATCATTACTTTTGGTTTTTCTTCGCGAATTGGATTTTTGTCTTCTGAATTGTATGTTGAATAATAGTATGCATTGTCTTTTGTTCCGCTTACGCGAACTCCTTCCCATGCTTCTTCAACCCCAAGTGCAATTCTCTTCTCTCTGATTTCTGTCTCTGTTACATCTAAAATCTGGCTCAGGTATTTATCAGAGAATCCGTCTTTCTTCGCTGTGATTAACGCTTCATCAGAAGGCAAGTTTCCTTTTGATTTAAGAAGTTCTTCCTCTTCCTCAACCAATTCTTTCATCTGTTCGATGAAATATGCTTTTACTTTTGTTCTTTCATGAATTTCATCTATTGTAGCGCCTTTTCTCAATGCTTCATACATAATGAAATGACGTTCACTTGTAGGTGTCACTAACATTTTAAGAAGTTCGTCTTTTGATTTTTTATCAAAATCTTTTGCATGTCCAAGTCCGTAACGTCCTGTTTCCAAACTTCTGATTGCTTTCTGTAACGCTTCTTTATATGTTTTACCGATACTCATTACCTCACCTACGGCGCGCATCTGAGTACCTAATTTATCTTCTACACCTTTGAATTTTTCAAATGCCCAGCGAGCAAATTTCAATACGATATAATCTCCACCCGGAACATATTTATCAAGTGTTCCGTATTTTCCACATGGAATATCTTTCAAAGTAAGCCCTGTTGCCAACATTGCCGATACAAGAGCGATTGGAAAACCTGTCGCTTTTGATGCAAGTGCTGATGAACGAGACGTTCTCGGATTAATTTCGATAATGATATCTCTGTCTGTCTTTGGATCATGTGCCCACTGTACATTACAGCCACCGATTACCTGAACTGAATCCACAACTTTATGAGATTTTTCCTGTAAACGTTTCTGCACTTCCTCCGAAATTGTAAGCATTGGTGCTGAACAGAACGAATCACCTGTATGTACTCCAAGAGGATCAATATTTTCAATGAAACATACCGTAATCATATTACCTTCTGAATCACGAACTACTTCAAGTTCTAATTCTTCCCAGCCTAAAATAGACTCCTCAACAAGTACCTGACCTACCAAACTGGCCTGGAGACCTCTTGCACAAACTGTTTTTAATTCTTCCTTATTATAAACAAGTCCGCCGCCGGCTCCACCCATTGTGTAGGCTGGACGAAGAACTACCGGATAACCTAATTTATCTGCGATTGCGAGCGCTTCATCTACTGAATATGCCACTTCACTTCTTGCCATTTCAATGCCAAGACTATCCATTGTCTTTTTAAACTCAATACGGTCTTCACCACGTTCGATTGCATCTACCTGAACACCGATTACTTCAACATTATATTTTTCTAAAACGCCTGCCTGTGCTAATTCTGCGCATAAATTAAGACCGGATTGTCCACCTAAATTTGGTAATAGTGCATCTGGTCTTTCTTTGGCAATAATTTGCTCCATTCTCTCAACATTGAGAGGTTCAATATAAGTAACGTCAGCAGTTTCCGGGTCTGTCATAATTGTCGCCGGATTAGAATTAACTAATACAATTTCGTATCCTAAACTCTTAAGAGCTTTACACGCCTGTGTCCCTGAATAGTCAAATTCACACGCCTGTCCAATAATAATAGGGCCAGAACCAATAATAAGTACTTTGTGAATATCTTTTCTCTGTGACATTGTAATTCCTCCTGTTTTCTCGTTGTTTTTTCCATTGCCAACTATTATACAAAAAAAAAGATGGAATAGCAATGCTATTTTCCATCTTTTTTTATTTTTTATAAATTATGTAGAAAATCTATCTATTTTGTCGTGTCTTCAAAGAAGTTAAGCATACTTCCGGAAAAATATTTATCCTTATTTCCATCATGCGAATATGAATGTAATCCTTTTACTTTTATATACTGCCATGCCTTAGAAGAATCCACTTTAATTTCTTTAGCGTTTACATCATTCGCCAATTGTCCGGACTTACCAATCTTTGTCCATGTTTTTCCATCGTTGCTTCCGTAAATTTCAACTTCTTCCCAGCGTCCATTACTTCCACCCACACTTGGAACATATTCAAGTTTTGATATTCTGCGCGCTTTATCAAACTTCACCGAATACTCTTTTTTATCTTGGACGTCCCATTTAGAATGCCAATTTGTATTTCTCTGTCCGTCAATCAGATTTTTTGCCGCCTGATTTCCTTCATTCTGCTGACTTGAAAATTCATGCATAGATACATACTGAAGTTGTAAATATTTTTCTTCATTTTTATCATCTGCATTTTTAAACTGATATTCCGCTGTTTTACTTGCAACATACTGACCGTGTGAACCTCTTCTTACAGTCACTTTTTTCTCTCCGGTAAAGCGATTCTGATTTTTCAAACCATTTTGTTCGTATGGTTTCCATGTATTTCCACCGTCTTCGCTGTACTCCAAATTAGAAACGTCTCCAAGTAAAAGGTCTTCCTTATCGTTCGCTTCAATATTCTTAGGTGCTTCCTGTTCCATTATATCAATTACGCAAATAGGAAGACGACCATACATATCTTCAGTAGCTCCTTCTACCGTTACCTGAATATCATTTTCGACTGTGATAGATTTCAATTCATCATTTGTTAATGAAATTACATCTTTATCGGAAGTTTTCCATGTCTTTCCTCCGTCAAGACTATATTTCATTTTTAAACCTTTTTCAGTAAGATTTTTTGTCAATACAATCTTTCCTGCATTATCCCCATCAAACGAGAATGATGCGATACGTGAATGGTCTTTTTCGAGAATTGCTCTTGCCACATCTCCCGCATACCACGGCTGTCTTGTCTTCTCATAGTCATCTGCAGTCAGATTTTTTGTGTCTTTTCTTAATGTATACGCTTCTTCTAATGCTCTTTGGCGCTCCATATAAAGTTCAGCCATATGTACCGGATCTGTCAGTTTTCCGGAAAGTTCGATTTCTCTTAAGAGGTCGGCCATAACCATTGGATAGTAAGTATATCTGGAAGCCGTCTCTTTCATAAAGCGGTTTAACTCTGCACTTGTCAAATCCGGCTTATTCAAATACATATCAAGCATTCCGTATGTTGCATCAAGATATCTTGGACTTTCTGTCAATGCTCTGTAATATACTTCTCTTTTTGCAGAAAAGTCTTTCAAACTATTTGCAAGCAATGTATATTTTTTCGCCATTACATATGCGTCCCAATCTTGAATAACGTCAGTTGCAAGAAGGGTGTAACTTGAAGCCCTGTTTCTGTTTGTATCAATATTTCCCATCTTCCTGCGATTTCCCCAGCCTAATAGGTCATCTTCATACTCACTTGAAGTTTCACGAAGACTCCATGCATTGTTTTGGATTCTCCATTCATACTGTCCTTTATGGTCCGGACCTCCATCTGAAACCCACTGCCATGTCAATGCTGCTGCATGCGCCGGCTGTCCGGTTACAATAGACGGACGTCCCGCTACTTCCGCAAGGTTTGCATATGTCTTCGCATAAGCACCGCACACTCCGCCTTCTTCCCATACAATCCAAGAGCGAATTAAATCTTTTGTGCCATATTTAGCATTATCATCGAAACTCTTGAAATCATCAAATTTATATTTCTTGTTCCATTCAGCACGCTTTTGTTGGCTATAATATTTTTCATCTGTATATTGCCAGTTTCCCTGCTTGTTGTGTACATACATATAAGAGTCAAGGAAGTTTTTGTTTTTATTTTCTTCCTCTGAAGCCCACTGTGTAATATACTGTGCGAGCCATTCAAACTCGTCTTCATGCATACGTGAATCTACTACCCAGCGCATCATTGGTACGGATAATTCCTTGAACTGCTTTCCTGACCAGATTGCATTTCCCATATTACGGGAAGGTTCCTTTGCAAGTGTCGAAATCTTATCCATATAATTTCCCTGCTCAGACAGTTTTTTATATGTTGCATAACGTCTTACCGGGTCTTCTTTTTGTACTGCCTCTACACCGCTGTTTGGATTATCATTTCCGGTCCAAAAACGTACCGTTTTCGGATTCGCATATGCTGATGCCACAGATACTGCGAGACGAATATTCAAATCATTTTCACTGTTATTATCCAATTCTCCTTTGTATGCATTATATAACTTTCCAAATGCAATTAAAGAATTTTCGTAAGTTCCCTGACTCGGTTTTGGACCTCCGTTAATGTAATAATAAAGTGCTTCTTTATCTTTCAGCAAATACTCTATGGCATCTTTATACAATTTATTTCCTCTTTCGTCTTCCATCTCATAGACTTTGTTAATTGTATAAAAACCTGATTTACAAGTTCTCTCTGATAAATTGTCTGTGTATTATTATTCACTGCGTTTTTGTCACGGAAATTGATTTTACTTAACTCTTCATCATATTCTGCCACCGTTTTAATTGGAGCATTATAGTTTTCTGATGGAGTATAATCATTCGTTACAAATCCGGCATCTGCATATACAACGTGGTCTCTGGAATTTTCTCCGTTGCTGTCCGCTTCAAGTTTAATATACTTTTTGCCCTTCATGGAAAGATTTACATATACTGCGTCATTAATAGTTACGACACCGCTATTATAAATTTCTTCCCATGAATTTTTATCATCGGAAACAGAAATTTTAAATATTACACCGTTCCCGCCGCCGGAACGTGAATCTATTCCGAGATATCCCGCAAAGTTCGGATACTTATCCTTAAGTTCACTCACGTCGTAAATAACTGTCGATGGTGCGTGTGCAAAAATTCCTTTTGGAAATGTTACTTTCTCTCCTCGGGTTTTTACCTGTAAGCCTTCACCATTTTGTTTCATTTCCGTATTTCTGTCTTTTCCAAATGAGCCATAACCAACTCTTTTCTCTACTTCCTGCTTATCTGACAGATACTGAATTTTTGTGTTTTTATTCTGCTGGATTTCATTTTGAACCGGTTCTTCTGCATATACAGAAACGATACTATTCGGTGCTAACATCGTAATCACCAGTAACCCTGCAAATAATCTCATTAACTTTTTCTTTTTCATTAAACCTTTTTCCTTTCTTTGTTAATTTTCTAAAACCAAAACCTCCTTTTTTAAAATACCGTAATTTTATTATTGATGCTGCTTATTGTCAATCATTTTTTTACTTATTTCTCTTTTCTATAAACCATTTTTGATAAAGTCCTTATATATCACTTTTGATTATGTCCCAAGTGATAAATATGGTGTATG
>ERZ773164.1657-NODE-1657-length-21385-cov-3.048195_pt1 | contig 21385 bp, 16 predicted proteins | sample MGYA00511917_ERZ773164 | MGnify/ENA primary metagenome ERZ773164 (study PRJEB29015, sample SAMEA2737847) | human gut metagenome | biome: human gut; feature: human-associated habitat; material: faeces | place: China | collected 2012 ...
TGATAGCCCATGTCTGGTCGGTGCTTCCGTCGTTTACATATAATATATAGCTTTCTGGGGAAATTTGCCGGCAACGGTGTTTTTCTCTCTGCTAAATGTTGCGGAAGGCATTGCACTGCTGATCGGAGTCCAGCTGTTAAATCGTGGCAGATTGTCAATTGGAGAACTGTATCTGCTGACGAGTTATGTCGGCTTATTGAACATGCCGTTTTTTCATTTAAAATATCAGTTTGCGCAGATGCCGATGTCACTTGCTGCCTTAAAAAGAGTGAATTCCATATTTGAAATGGAATCCCAGGAGGCTAAAAATGAAGGAACTGCAGAATTTAGCGGCAATGAAATTGAGTTTTCTGGCGTTTCTTTTGGCTACAATCAGTCGAGGGTTTTGTCAGATATATCGTTTACGATCGGCTCGAATGAAAATGTGCTGATCGAGGGAAGGACAGGCTGCGGAAAGAGCACTATTTTGCATCTGATTGCAGGACTGTATGTACCGGACTGCGGCAAAATTCTGATCGGTGGAAAAGAAATCCGGGAGTTTAACCGGAGAAAATATGTGGAAAATGTTTTCTATATTTCCCAGTTTTATCCGATTATCGAAGATACGCTGCTGAACAATCTGGTGCGGTTTTACGACAATTACGAGAAGCAGTCGGTTGAGCTGGCGCTGAAAATCACCCATATGGATCAGTGGATGGAAGAGACGAAAATCGGTCTGGAAGATACCATCAAACCGGAAGATTTTACGGTGAATGAGGCGCAGATTTTGGCATGGACGGCAGCATTAATTGCAAAGCCCCGTATTTTGCTGGTCGATGAATTCGACGCTTCCATAGACGATAAAATCCTCACGACGATTGACACGCTCCTTGAAAAGGAATTTACGGGTTCTACGATTATCATGGTGTCCCATAAAAACAGGAGTGCCTTGAAATTCCACAAAAAGATACATATGGAAGAAAGTCGGATACAGGTAGAAACCTGCTGAGAATCGAGAGGGACAAATTATGAAAATGAAAAAGAGAGAACTATATCGGGCTTTCACGAAAGACATAAAGGCTTTTGGACTACTTGTGATAGCGGTCGAAACGATCACTTATACGTTCAGTTTTTTAATGAGCGGTATTGCAAAAAAAGACATTTTTAACGTGATTGAAGGAAAAGACGTCACACTTGGAATCTATTCCCTGAACATTTTAATCTTGATCAACGTGATGGTTCCACTGATCATCAATTGTGTAAAACAGGTCAATTCCGCTTTTGTGGAAAAATGGAAAACCAAGGCGAGATACAACGTAAAAAGTGTATTGTTAAACTATGTGTTGAGGGAATCGCTGAATCCGGCGCGGGAGACAGACGGCGCAGTTTTAAATTATTACCGGAATGAATGCGAGGACGTCGTAAATTTCTTTTTGGAATTTTATTATCAGGTTCCCAAAATCGTATTATCCGTTTCGATATTAATCGTGATGTTTTTTATCAACCCGATCTTTGCGGCTGTAAGCCTGTTCCCGACCGCTTTGACGGTTTTTCTGGTAAAAGTTCTTGGCAAGAAAATTTTCTTATACCGGACGAATTCCCGGAAAAACACAAAAGAAGTGACGAGTTTTCTGAATAACTTTTTTGAAAACACCGAGTATTTTTATATGATCGGAAACCGGGAACGGGTGATTTCCGCGTATGAGAGAAAATGTCAGGAGAGATCGAAAAGCGAGATTCGGGACAGAATTTTTGACAGCCTGCTGGGCAGTATTTCCGGCAATTCTTCGAATATGGCATTGGGCATTATTTTACTGATTGCATTGCCGTTTATGATGAACGGAATCTTTTCGGTTGGCGAATTTGTCATGTTTGGCTATTACTATGCGTTTCTGGCATATCTGCCGGATGCGATCGGAAATCTGGTAAAAAGAAAGAAGCAGACGAACGCATCGCTGGAACGCCTTGGATTTTTGCTTCAGGAGACAGATGGTGCAGGCTCTGTCAGGGAAAAAGACGGATATGATTTTTCAATCGGTGCAGGCGGTGGAAAGAAAATGTTCCATGCGGCGGAAAAAGGAATCGTGATATTAAAAGGCGAAAAGAGCAGTGAAGCGCTGCGCACATTATTTTCCGTATGCGACAGAGAATTGAAGGATAAAAAATGCGTCTATGTACCGAGTGAGCCGGTTTTATTCGATGACTCTCTTTTGGAAAATATTTCTATGGGAGAGGGGATTGAGGATGCAAAAATGAATGGCATTCTGGAGAAAACAGCTCTGGTCGAGGATGTGAAAACCTTTGAGGATGGACTGCTCAAGCGGTGTGGAAAAAAGGGAGAGAACCTGTCCGGTGGGCAGAGAAAAAGAGTCGGGATCGCACGGGGACTTTATCAGGATGCGGATGTGCTGTTTCTGGATGGTGTGGCGGATCGGGTGGATTCTGCAACGGCAAAATTTCTGGTGGAGCATGTTTTGGAAGAATTTCAGGGACTGGTGGTAATGGTGTTTGAGGATGGCTTTTCGCAGAAGCTGGACGGAATGGTTGTTGAGGTGTGAGCCTTAAATAAGTAAGTAGAGAATGTGCGGATGCCGGTATGATGCATGAGGCTTCATGCCGCCATGATGGTCTGCACCGGAGATGCTTCTCCTATCACGATACTCACACTTTCTGAAGAGGGGATGCAGATATCGCAGGAACAGGCGGAGGATTTATTGAAAGAAGATTTGAAAAGATTCGAAGCAGCAGTGAATCGATATGTGACAGGTGCACTGACGCAGGGCAGGTTTGATGTACTTGTATCGTTTTCTTTTAATGTAGGCGAAGGGGCTTTGAAGAAAAGTACATTGCTCAAAAAAATGAATGCAGGAGATATGGATGGAGCTGCCAGAGAATTTGATCGGAACAGTGTGCAGAACAGGTAATCCCTTACTTTATCGGTATCGGAACAGTTATGGCAGAAAGCTATGACAATAAATACGGGATTGGTGTTCACGGTTCCAGAAATATTTGTCAGAAGGTTTGCAGTTTAACAAAGGCAGAGAGCAGCTTTGTGGTGGATATGTCAACCGGATACAGCGGAAATCTTGGCTACAGTATGCCGAACAATTGGGCATTTGAACAGTTTCATGAATATTCTATTCTGGGCCCCGGTTTTTCCTTTGCGGTGGACAAGGATATGGCGTCCGGACGATATAAGGGAATTTCTGCAGATTCTAAGTGTGGTCAGGATAAGTTTGAAGACTGTACGCTGCATAAAATGGAGTTAAAAGCGGACGGGTACTATCATTGTGATTTCTGTAACTATAAGGTTCCGTCACCGTTCCTGCAGGATAAGGAAATTTTAAGCCCAGAGGATTATCTGACCGTAACAGGTTTGATGTATGCTTATTCTGTGTTCCTTGCAGATGTAGATACTTACGGAATTTATTTCCATGATCTTTGGGAAAAAATGCATGAGATCAGAAGTAAGGCAGAATATAAGGGAAAATATGCTTATCGCGGTGCAGATCAGAACTGTTTATTTGTTCCGCCTGAGGTTGATCCGACTGGGGTAGGAATGACAATGTCGGCATTACGGGAGCCTGAGCTGGTTGCAAGCTCCCCGCATCCGTCGGTTTCCTCCCAGTGGCACTGCTCATTGTTATGCAACAATTTGACTGTTCTTGTTAACAATTTGGGGTGGCAGGACAGAGGTGGTATGGTATGATAATTACAGGAGGGGCGAGAGCCCTGTGTTTGAGATTATTTTATGGGAGGTCAGTTTGAAGAATAAGCGTGGTCGCTTATTCTTCAAACGGCTGTTTGTGCCGCAGGCGTCACAAAGCAGCCATGATCGCAGAGCAGAACCGGATGTTCTGCTCGCGGTTCCTCCGGTGCGAAGCGTCTGCGGAATGGAGGTTACGATGAAAGAACAGCTTTTAGCAAAATTTGGGGAACTTTTTGGGGGAACAGACGGTGCGAAGGTTTATTTTGCGCCGGGCAGAGTGAATCTGATCGGAGAACATACCGACTATAACGGCGGTCATGTTTTTCCGTGTGCACTGACGATCGGTACTTATGGTGTGGCACGCAGGCGTGAGGATAAGAAGCTGCGGTTTTATTCGATGAATTTCGAGCAGCTGGGTGTGATCGAGTCGAGCGTTGAGGGCTTGAAGCCGGAGAAGGAAGCGGACTGGACGAATTATCCCAAGGGTGTGATGTGGGCGTTTGGCGAGAAGGGGATGGAAGTGACAAACGGTATGGATTTACTGTTATTTGGCAATATTCCGAACGGCTCCGGTCTGTCTTCTTCCGCGTCGGTCGAGGTTCTGACAGGATATATCCTGCGCGATCAGTATGGTTTCGAGGTTTCCAATCAGGATCTGGCGCTGATCGGTCAGTTTTCCGAGAACAAGTTTAACGGTGTAAACTGCGGCATTATGGATCAGTTCGCAATCGCGATGGGCAAAAAGGATCATGCGATTTTCCTGGATACTGCGACGATGGAATTTGAGTATGCGCCGATTCAGCTGGAGGGCGCGAAGCTTGTGATTTCCTGCAGCAATAAAAAGCGCGGTCTGGGCGATTCTAAATATAATGAAAGAAGAAGTGAGTGCGAAGCGGCTCTGGCAGAGCTGCAGCAGGTGATCGGCATCGAGTCGCTGGGGGATCTGTCGGAGGAGCAGTTTGAAACCTACAAGTCCGCCATCAAGGATCCCGTCAGAGTAAAGCGTGCGCGTCATGCGGTTTATGAGAATCAGCGTACGATCAAGGCAGTTGCAGCGCTGAAGGCGAACGATATCACAGAGTTTGGCAAGCTGATGAATGCGTCCCACGTTTCCCTGCGGGATGATTATGAAGTAACCGGCATTGAGCTGGATACTCTGGTAGAGGAAGCATGGAAGGTAGATGGTGTCATTGGATCCCGTATGACCGGTGCCGGCTTTGGCGGATGTACCGTAAGCATTGTAAAGGATGAAGCAATCGGGGCTTTTCAGGAGCAGGTTGGAAAGGCTTATCTGGAAAAAATCGGTTACGCGGCAGATTTTTATGTGGTAGAGATCGGTGACGGTCCGGTAGTATTATAAGAAAGGCAGGCAATCAGGGCAATGATTCAGGATAAAATCCGTGAACTGGTGCAGTATGGACTTTTGACAGGTCTGGTATCTGCAGAGGATGAAATTTATACGACAAATCGGCTGCTGGAGCTGTTCCAAATAGAAGATTATCCCTATGGATTTGGGGAAAAGATAGAACAGACAGAAGAAGAGGCGGTCAAAAGGCTGCCGGATCTTCTGACGGAAATGATGGATTATGCGGTGGAAAACGGGATCCTGCAGGAGGATGGTATCGTTTATCGGGATCTGTTTGATACAAAGATCATGAGCTGTCTGGTAGGACGCCCCAGTGAGATCATCCGCCGGTTTCATGAGGAATATGAAAAGTCCCCGGAAGCAGCGACGAATTTCTTTTATAAATTCAGTCAGGACACGGACTATATTCGAAGATACCGTGTTTGCAGGGATGAAAAGTGGGTAACGCCAACGAAATACGGCGATCTGGATATTACGATCAATCTGTCCAAGCCGGAAAAAGACCCCAAAGCGATTGCGGCGGCAAGGCTGGCAAAGCAGGGCGGTTATCCGAAATGTCTGCTTTGTGTGGAAAACGAGGGCTATGCAGGTCGTATCAATCATCCGGCACGTCAGAATCATCGGATCATTCCGTTGACGATCAACGGCAGCAGATGGGGATTTCAGTATTCTCCCTATGTGTATTATAATGAGCACTGCATCGTGTTTAACGGGCGGCACACGCCGATGAAAATCGAGCATAACACTTTTGTGAAGCTGTTTGACTTTGTAAAACAGTTTCCCCATTATATGCTGGGCTCCAATGCGGATCTGCCCATCGTCGGTGGTTCGATTTTGAGCCATGATCATTTTCAGGGCGGCAGATATGAGTTCCCGATGGCAAAAGCACCGGTCGAAAAAAGCTTTACGGTCAAAGGCTTTGAAGATGTACAGGCAGGAATTGTAAACTGGCCGATGTCCGTAATCCGCATTTCCGGTTCGGATACAGAGCGGCTGATCGCTCTGGCGGATGTGATCCTGGATGCATGGCGCAGCTACAGTGATGAGGCCTCCTTTATCTTTGCAGAGACAGAGGGGGAGAAGCACAACACGATCACGCCTATCGCCAGAAAACGTGGCGATCATTATGAGCTGGATCTGGTTCTGCGTAATAATATCACCACGAAAGAGCATCCCCTTGGTGTGTTCCATCCCCATGCAAACCTGCACCACATCAAAAAGGAAAACATCGGCTTGATCGAAGTAATGGGACTTGCAGTGCTTCCTGCCCGTCTGAAAAAAGAAATGGCAGAGCTGGAAGAAGCGATTCTTTGCGGAACCGATCTTCGGCAAAATGAGGTACTTGCAGCTCACGCGGACTGGGCGGAGGAATTTTTGACCAGACACAGCGAGGTAAATTCCGATAATATCCATGAAATTGTGCAGCAGGAGATCGGATTGGTGTTCATGCAGGTGCTGGAAGACGCAGGCGTTTATAAATGCACGGAGGACGGAAGAAAAGGATTCGAACGGTTTATTGACCGCTTAAATGCATGACTTTGTGCACAAGTCTGCAAATGTGATATAATGAGCGCAAGAGAGCGGGAACAGGCGAAGCCTGCTCATCGCGAACGGCGAAGCTATTGAGTGAGCTATGCTCACGATATATTGCTGTGCACTATATAGAAAGACCTGCAGCAGGTATAATAAACACAAGCGAAAGGAAAGGGCTGTCGTACTAACGTGCGGCAAGCCCTTTTTTCATAGGAACAGAATGGCTTGCAGCGTGTGCATTTTGTTGTGGATGTTGATGCACAGCAAACGGATTTGTGGTATTATGTTTACCGAAATCAAACAGGCATTTGACGAAAGAAGGTTTTATAGATGAAGTTTTTACTGGCGGCACTGAACGCAAAATATATTCATTCCAATCCGGCGCTTTACAGTCTGCGGGCTTATGCAGAAAAATACCATCCGGAGGCAGCGGCACAGGTGGAGCTTGCCGAGTATACGATCAACCAGACGGTGGAGGAAATCCTCGCCGATCTTTATGAGAGAAAGCCGGAGGCAGTGGCGTTTTCCTGTTATATCTGGAATTGGAAAATGATGCAGGAGGTCATTTCCGAGCTGCATCAGGTGCGTCCCGAGCTGCCCATCTGGCTGGGCGGTCCGGAGGTATCCTATCATGCGGAGGAGGTTCTGGAGCAATTTCCGTTTTTGACCGGCATTATGGTCGGCGAGGGGGAGGTGACGTTTTCAGAGCTTTTGACCTTTTATGAAAAAAAGAGCAGCGGACGGTATTCGGAACAGCAGCAGCTGCAGATTGTGGCATTCTGGCCGGGCGCAATCAAACAGGCCGGGCTGGACAGTATTGCAGGTATTGTTTATCGAGATCCCATCACCGGGGAGCTTGTGCGGACAAAGGAGCGCTCCCTGACCAATATCAGTGAGATCCCGTTTTTTTATAAGGATATGAAGGATTTTGCCAATCGGATCGTTTATTATGAATCGAGCCGCGGATGTCCGTTTCGGTGCGGTTACTGTCTGTCCTCCATCGATAAACGGGTACGTCTGAGAGATCTGACACTGGTGAAAGAGGAGCTGCAGTTTTTCCTTGATCAAAAGGTTCCGCAGGTTAAATTTATTGACAGAACCTTCAACTGTAATCATCAGCACGCGATGGAAATCTGGAAATATATTCAAGAGCACGATAATGGAATTACGAATTTCCATTTTGAGATCTCGGCAGATCTGCTGAACGGAGAAGAGCTGGCGCTTCTGGCAAAAATGCGCCCCGGTCTGGTTCAGCTGGAAATCGGTGTGCAGTCCACGAATCTGCAAACCCTTGAAGCGGTCAGACGGCATACAAATCTGGATAAGCTGCGGCATGCAGTGGTACGGATCCATTCCGAATATAATATTCATGTGCACCTGGATCTGATCGCAGGACTTCCTTATGAAGATATGGGAAGCTTTATCCGGTCCTTTAATGATGTATACAGTATGAGACCACAGCAGCTGCAGCTGGGATTTCTGAAGGTATTAAAAGGCTCCTATCTGGAAGAAATGGCACAGACCTATGGGATTGTGTACCAGAGCTGTCCGCCCTATGAGGTCTTGTATACAAAATGGCTGAGCTATGGGGATATCATCCGGTTAAAGCGGGTGGAGGAAATGGTGGAACTGTATTATAACAGCAATCAGTTCACACATTTGATTCCGGTTCTGCAGAGCCGCTTTGAAAATCCCTTTGCAATGTATGACAAACTGGCTGATTTTTATCATGAAAAAGGATATTTTGTCCACACGCCTGCCAGAGCTTACCGCTACCAGGTGCTTTTGGAGTTTGCGCAGCAGGAAGACCCGGATGGGATGGAGTTATACCGGGAGCTGGCGGTGTATGATCTGTATCTGCGGGAAAATGCGAAGAGCCGCCCGGCATTTGCATTGGACGAAAAACCGTATCATGATCAGATCGTCGAGTTTTATCAGGAAGAAGAGAAAAACCGCGCATACCTGCCGGGGTATGAGGAATATCATGCCAGACAGTTGCAGCGCATGACCCATCTGGAGGTATTTTCCTGGCCGGTACAGAAAAAGGCGTGGGAGCTGATCAGTATGTTGAAAAGAGGCGAGGTTCCGGAGACGAAAACGGCAATTTTATTCGATTATCAGAACCGGGATCGCCTGACGGACAATGCGAGAACAGTGGTGGTAGAGCTGCTGAACGCCGTAGATGCAAAACCGACAGCTGGACAGGCGACTGCCGCGGACGCAGAAGCAGTCGCCGGGACAGGAAAGGAGGCAGCCGATTGAACGCACACACGAAAGCCATTTTGGATCAGCTCGACGCCCACTACGGGAGAGAATATATCTGCTACCTCAACCATGAAAACGCCTGGCAGCTTTTGATCGCGACGATGCTGAGCGCGCAGTGCACAGATGCCAGAGTCAATATTGTCACGAAAGATCTGTTTGTGAAATATCCGTCGGTTGAAGCCTTTGCGGAGGCGGATTTAAAAGAGCTGGAGCAGGATATCCGTCCGACCGGTTTTTATCATAATAAAGCGAAAAATATCATTGCCTGCTGTCAGAGGCTGATGGCATTGCATGACGGCGAGGTCCCCTCCGGGCTGGAGGAGCTGACGGCGCTGCCGGGAGTCGGACGTAAGACGGCAAATGTTATCCGCGGCAATATTTTCCACGAGCCAAGCGTTGTGGTGGATACCCATGTGAAGCGGATTTCCAAAAAGCTGGGGCTGACAAAAGAGGACGACCCGGAAAAAGTGGAATATGAGCTGATGAAGGTATTGCCGAAGGATCATTGGATTTTGTACAATATTCAGATCATCACGCTGGGGCGGACCATCTGCAAGGCGCCGACGCCGAAATGCGGGGAATGTTTTCTGACGGAATGGTGTAAGGATTATCAGAGCCGTCAAAAAAAGGAGAGCAGGAAAAAGAAGTGAAAGAATATGTGAGCGTAGATGTGGAAACGACCGGGCTTGCGCCGAAGCAGGATAAAATTATAGAAATCGGGGCAGTGCGCGTCCGGGACGGACAGATTGTCGGAAGCTTTACATGCTTTGTCAATCCGGGGCGCATATTGCCTGCGCATATCACAGAGCTGACGGGGATTTTACAGGAGCAGGTAGATGAGGCAGAGCCAATGGAAAGCGTTTTGCCTGCCTTCCTGGAGTTTGCCGGAGATCTGCCCCTTGTGGGACATCGGATTTTGTTCGATTATGGGTTTTTGAAGCGCGCGGCAGTGAATATGCGGCTGGATTTTGAACGGAGCGGCGTGGATACCCTGAAGCTTTCCAGACAGTTTTTGTCGGAGCTTCCGAGCAGAAGACTATCCGCCCTGTGCGAACATTTTGAAATTCCGATTCAGGCGCATCGGGCGCTGGAGGACGCGAGGGCAACGCATATTTTATATGAAAAATTACTGGAGCTTTATGGAACAGGTCCGGACCGGGGAAAGGCTTTTGAGCCGGTTCCGCTGATCTGCAAGGTAAAACGCGAATCGCCGGCGACAAAAGCTCAGAAGGAACGTTTGAAAAAGCTTTTTTCCATGCATCAGCTGGTGCCGGAGTATGATGTGGAAATGCTGACGAAAAACGAGGCAAGCCGTCAGATCGACCGGATTCTTGCGGCATATGGAAGCTTGCAAAAGTGAGGGAAGTGCTTTATAATGTGTGGAAGCGCAGCCATGGAAGATGGTGCTTCAATGCTATTTGTCAGACGTTATAGGGCAGTTTGCGGATAAAGGAGCAGAGCATGAATTTCAGAAAGAAAAAGACACAGAAAATTATATCGTCGATCATCATCCTTATTCTGGTGCTGGCGATGATTGTTCCTACATTGCTGTCGTTTTTATAAGCGGCATAGAAAGGAATTTTAAAATGAATCGAATGAAAACCGTACTGATGACGGCAGCCATGCTGGTGTGTGTGTTTGCGTGCACGGCGGTGGCAGGAAAGACTGTATACGCAGCGCCGAACGATACCATCCAGACCGGGATTTCGGCAGATGGCATGGATCTTTCCGGAATGACACAGGAACAGGCACAGGGGGCGGTTCAGAGCTATGTGAACGAACTCGGACAGGCACAGGTGCAGCTGCAGGCGCAGGATGGACAGAGTGTATCTATCAGCCTTTCTGAGCTGGGAATTTCCTGGAAAAACCCGGAGCTTGTTTCGGAAGCAGTGTCCCTTGGAAAAAAGGGAAATATCGTAGCGCGCTATAAGGCAGAAAAAGATCTGCAGAATAAAGGAAAGAATTACCCCGTTGTTCTGGATTTTGATAAAGAAGCGATTCGCCAGGCTGTGACGGAGCGCTGCAGTAAATTTAATGTGGAAGCGATCGATGCGCACCTGACACGGGTTGACGGATCCTTTCAGATCGAAGATGGACAGACCGGATATGTGGTAGATGAAAATGCGTCCGTAGCTGCGATCTACGATTATCTTACGGGCTCCTGGGTCAAAGGGGAAAACGGAAACGTTGCCCTCGTAATGGCAGTGGATGAGCCCAAGGGAAAAACAGAAGAGCTTGCAAAGGTAAAAGATGTGCTCGGAACATTTACCACAAGCTATTCGACCTCCGGTGCGTCCCGCAGCAAAAACGTTGCAAATGGCTGCAGCCTGATCAACGGAACAACCTTGTATCCCGGCGATACGTTTTCTACCTATAATACAGTGAAGCCCTTCTCCACCGAAAACGGTTACGAGATGGCGGGTTCTTATCTGAACGGCAAGGTGGTAGACAGCATCGGCGGCGGTATCTGTCAGGTATCCACAACGCTGTACAATGCGGTTCTGCGGGCAGAGCTGGAAGTGACAGAACGTCACAATCATTCCATGATCGTAACCTATGTAGATCCGTCTGCAGATGCGGCAATTGCAGAATCCTCCGGCAAGGATTTTGTATTTGTGAATAATACGGATTATCCGATTTATATCGATGGACATACGGCAGATAAAAAGATTACATTTACGATCTATGGTGTAGAGACGAGAGCAAAAAACCGCACTGTAGCTTATGAGAGTGAAGTGATTGAGAAAAAGGTTCCGGAAGCGGATCAGATCATAGCGGACGCTTCCCAGCCTATCGGCGTCATCAGCGTCAGCAGCGCACATATCGGCTACAAGGCAAGACTCTGGAAGATTGTAAAGGAAAACGGTGTGGAAGTCAGCCGGGAGCAGGTCAACAGCAGCAACTACAAGATGAGCCCCAGAACGGCAACCGTCGGAATTGCTTCTCCGGATCCGAATGCGACCAGCCAGATGCAGGCGGCCATTGCGACCAGCAGCATTGATACGGTCAAAGCGACCATTTCCAATATCAAAGCGCAGCAGGCAGCAGCGGCGGCATTGACACCGGAGCAGCTGCAGGCGATCGCAGAGGCTCAGGCGCAGGCTGCACAGGCGCAGCAGGACGCAGCGGCGGGAAACTAAGCACCGGATTATAAAGCAGAGCGGATGGCAGAGCCGGGCCGGAGGTCCGGCTCTGCCATGCTTTGATACGATGGTATTCGGAATGGAGAAAAGCTTATGAAAACAGGGAACGTAACGGGAAACGTTTATAAACGCAGCGTTCATCGAAAAATAGAAACAAACGGCATAGGGGTGAAAGGCGCAGAGTATGGGGAAGGCTGCGCCTTTCTCACGTCTGAAAATGTGGATAAAGCGCCGGAAAAAGCGAAGCAGCTGTGGATTACGGCGCAGAGTCTGTCTGTTTGGTCCGGAGCAGAGGGAGCCAAACTTTGCGTTTATGAGGCAGTAAACCGCGCAGCAGCGACAGCAGTGGGAAAAGGAGAAGCAAAGGTGCGCATGGTGTCCATGCAGCTGATGCTTCCGGCAGACTGTCAAGAGCAGGAGCTGCAGAAGATGACTGTCGCAGCGCAGGAAGCAGCACAGAAGCTGCAGGTTACGCTCGCAGATGTGAAAGTACATGTGTCCGGTGCAGTCATTGCGCCTGTTGCGACAGCAGAGGCGCTTGCAGAAGTGTGTACTGCGCCTGCAGGCGCTGCGCTGTCGGCGCGCGCCGGTCAGCAGATTGTAATGACGAAATGGGCGGGACTGGCAGGAACTGTCCGCCTGGAAAAAACATACCGGGAAGCCCTTTTGAAGCGCTATCCTGCGCAGCTTCTGGACGACGTAGCACAGCTGGAGCAGCACTTTTCGATTTTACCGGAGGCTGCAGTCGCCGGTAAGTCCGGTGTCGGACTTGCCTGTGCAGTATCGGAAGGCGGTGTATTCCATGCACTCTGGACACTGGCAGAGCAGGCCGGGACCGGACTGGAGGTATCTTTAAAGAAGATTCCCATCCGACAGGAAACGGTAGAAATCTGTAATGAGCTGGACGTCAACCCCTATGAGCTGTCCGGAAACGGCAGTCTGCTGTTTGTGACTGATCAGGGCGAGATGCTGGCAGAGCAGCTGCAGCAGCAGAAAATCCCGGCGGCGGTGATCGGATTTTTGTCGGCGGACAACGATCGCGTGATTGTCAACGGAGAGGAACGAAGATTTTTAGAACCGGCGAATACGGACGCGATTTATCGGATGGAGTAGTAGAACAGTTGCCGGATATCCGGCAGGAACGGAAGAAAAAATGAGAGAAGAATTATTAAAAATTATTGAGAAAAACAGCCGGATCGATTTAAAAGAGCTGGCAGTCATCCTCGGCGTAGAGGAAATTGACGTGGTAAACGAAATGGCAGCGATGGAAGCAGAGGGCATTATCTGCGGCTATCATACACTGATTGATTGGGAAAAAACAAGCATCGAAAAGGTTTCCGCGCTGATTGAGGTTCGCGTAACACCCCAGCGCGGTCAGGGCTTTGACAGCATCGCGGAGCGGATTTACAAATACCCGGAGGTGCATGCAGTGTACCTGATTTCCGGCGGCTTCGATCTGCTCGTAACACTGGAGGGGAAATCCCTGAAAGAGGTTTCTGCGTTTGTTTCGGATAAGCTTTCCACGCTGGACAGTATTTTGAGCACAGCGACCCATTTTATCCTGAAAAAGTATAAGGATCACGGAACGATCCTGACCCGCAAATACGAGGACCAGAGGGAGATGATTACGCCATGAGAAATCCCCTTTCTGATACAATCGTTACGATTAAACCGTCCGGAATCCGGAAATTTTTCGATATCGTCAGCGAAATGGAGGATGCGATTTCCCTGGGTGTCGGCGAGCCGGACTTCGATACTCCCTGGCACATCCGCGACGAGGGCATTTATTCTCTGGAAAAGGGACGTACCTTTTACACTTCCAATGCCGGTTTGAAGCAGCTGCGGGAGGAAATTGCGCATTATTTGAGACGCCGCTATCAGGTATCCTATGATCCGCTGCATGAAATCATGATTACAGTCGGCGGCTCTGAGGCCATCGATATTGCGCTGCGTGCGATGGTAAATCCGGGAGACGAGGTACTGATTCCACAGCCGTCCTATGTTTCCTATGAGCCGTGCGCCGTGCTTGCAGGTGCGAAGCCGGTCATCATCCCGTTGAAGGCGGAAAACGAGTTCCGTCTGACGGCACAGGAGCTTCTGGATGCAATCACGGAAAAGACGAAAATCCTGATTTTGCCCTATCCGAATAACCCCACCGGTGCGATCATGGAACGGGAAGATCTGGAAGCGATTGCAAAGATCGTGGAAGAAAAAGATCTGTTTGTGATATCGGATGAAATTTACAGTGAGCTGACCTATAAGGGCAATCCGGTTTCCATCACACAGATTCCGGGGATGCGGGAGCGGACGATCCTGATCAACGGATTTTCCAAGGCATATGCCATGACCGGCTGGCGTCTGGGCTATGCCTGCGGACCGGAAGTGATTTTAAAACAGATGCTCAAAATCCATCAGTTTGCGATCATGTGTGCTCCTACGACAAGCCAGTATGCGGCGGTAGAGGCGCTGAAAAACGGCGATGACGATGTGGCGGAAATGCGCGAACAGTACAATCAGCGCAGACGCTATCTGCTGCATGCCTTTGCAGAAATGGGGCTGCCCTGCTTCGAGCCTTACGGCGCGTTTTATGTGTTCCCCTGTATCAAGGAATTCGGCATGACCAGCGATGAGTTTGCGACGCGTTTTCTGCAGGAAGAAAAGGTTGCAGTCGTGCCGGGCACGGCGTTTGGGGACAGCGGCGAGGGCTACATCCGTATTTCCTACGCTTATTCCCTGGAAAATCTGAAAGTTGCGATCGGGCGGCTGTCGCATTTTGTAAAAAAACTGAAAGCGGAAAAGGAATGATAAAGATATGTTAAACATCGTATTGCATCAGCCGGAAATCCCGGCGAATACGGGAAATATCGGAAGAACCTGCGTCGCGACCGGGACGGTTCTGCATCTGATTGAACCGCTGGGCTTTTCTTTGAGTGAAAAGCAGTTAAAGCGCGCAGGCATGGATTACTGGAATCTGCTGGATGTGCGCCGCTACATCAATTTTGCGGACTTTCTGGAAAAAAATCCGACGCTTGTAAGCGGCAAGCCGGATGCGCCGAAGCTCTGGATGGCGACGACGAAAGCACATCAGGTCTACAGCGATGTAAAGATCGGACCGGACGATTATATTATGTTCGGCAAGGAGAGTGCCGGAATTCCGGAGGAAATCCTTGTGGAGTATGAAAAGAGCTGTATCCGCATTCCGATGGGACAGGATATCCGTTCCCTGAACCTGTCCAACTCCGTAGCGATCGTTTTGTATGAAGCGCTGCGCCAGAATAATTTTGCTGGGTTACAGGAAAGCGGAGAGCTGCATCGGCTGCACTGGAAAGCGTAGGGCATTCCGCCCTACGCTTCGTTGTCCTGCACGGGCAGGGAGAAGATAAACTCGCTCCCGACGCCCTCGGTGCTGATGACGTTGATATTTTCGTTATGCGCCTGGATAATTTCTTTTGTAATGGAAAGTCCCAGCCCGGTTCCCTTTTTGTCTTTGCCACGGGAAAGGTCGGTCTTGTAGAAACGATCGAAGATCAGCCGCAGGCTGTCCTTCGGGATTCCGATACCACTGTCCTTGACGGAGACAAAAACCTTTCCATGCTTTTCGTTTGTCTCGATGCGAATCGCAGAGTCAGGGTGGGAAAATTTAATCGCGTTGTCGAGCAGGTTGTATAAGACCTGCTCGATTTTGCTTTTGTCGGCGAGAACGGGCATACGGTCACCGGTTAAAAGCAGCTCGATGCCGATATGCTTCTGCTGGCAGGTTCCTTCGAAGGAAGCGGCAGTAGAGCGAATGACCGAATTTAAATCGAAAACAGATTTTTCCAGGATCATGCCCTTCATATTCAGGTTGTTTAAGGTCAGCAGGCTGTTGGTCAGCTTTGTCAGGCGTTCCGTTTCGTTTAAGACGATGCCGAGATATTTTTCGTGGAGCTCTGGCGGGATCGTTCCATCCAGCATCGCCTCCAGATACCCTTTGATCGAAGTCAGCGGAGAGCGGAAGTCGTGAGAAACGTTGGCGATGAATTTTTTCTGGTTATCCTCGGCGCGTGCGATCTCACTTGCCATGAGAGACAGGGAGGCAGCCAGATAACCGATCTCATCCTCACTGTCTACCTGAAATTCATAATGCAGATTGCCTGCCGCGTACTGCTCGGTGGCTGCCGTGATCTTGCGCAGCGGCAGATAGACCATTTCTGTAAAGAAAATCAGAATGATCAGCGACAGAAGGAAAAAAATCACGAGCATAATATAGGAAATATTCAGCAGGCTTTCGCTGGAAGCCCGAATATCTGCCATGGGGATATGGATGACAACATAGCCCTGTACTTTAAAATTGGAAGTGATGGGCGCAAATACACTGAGCATTTCCTGCTGGAAGCAGCCGAAAAAGTCACCAACCGTATAAAAGGAACCGGCGGTGATGGTCGAGTCAAAATTTTCCACGCGAGACTCATGCTCCACATCCAGCGGTGTTTCAGTTGTCATGATAATACGTCCGGATGGATTAATGATCCAGATTTGGGAGGACAGATAGGTGCTGAGTGCATCCAGCTGTTTTTTGACCTCCTCGAGGGAAACATTGCTGCTGTATAAGTCGGAAGCGTAGGTATTTGCGATCAGAGTAGCTTCTTTATAAAGGGAGTCCGCCTTTTCCCGTTTCAGATGCTCCAGCGTCATACTGGAAACGAATGTCGCTACGACTAAAAATCCGAAAAATCCGAAGATCAGGTAGCCGAGTACAAATTTCAGATACAGGGTTTTGCGCATGTCATCTTACCTCGAACTTGTAGCCGATTCCCCAGATCGTGGCGATTTTCCAGTTCGCGTGATCCTTGATCTTTTCGCGCAGACGCTTGATGTGTACGTCTACCGTGCGGGTGTCGCCAATGTATTCATAGCCCCAGATCTGATCCAGAAGCTGTTCTCTGGAAAAAACGTGGTTGGGCGAAGCTGCCAGAAAATAGAGAAGCTCCAGCTCCTTTGGCGGCATATCGACATTTTTTCCCATATACATAACGGAATAATTGGTTTTATTTATTGTCAGATCGGGATATTCGACACATTCCACAGCAGGCTTTGCCGGAACGGCAGCAGCTGGCTTGTAGCGGCGCAGCACCGCTTTGACTCTTGCGACAAGCTCCTTGGAGTCGAAGGGCTTTTCCATGTAATCATCCGCACCAAGCTCCAGGCCGAGCACCTTGTCAAAAATTTCGCCTTTGGCGGACAGCATGATGATGGGAACAGAGGAACTGCTGCGGACTTCACGGCAGACCTGATAGCCGTCGATGCCGGGAAGCATCAGATCGAGCAGAATCAGGTTCGGCGCGAAGGTATCCACAGCGCGGAGGGCGGATTCCCCGTCCTCCACGATCATCGTATCAAAGCATTCCTTGGTCAGGTACAGCGAAATGAGTTCGGCGATATTGGCATCGTCGTCAACAATCAGAATTTTCTGTTTATTTACCATAATGAACCTCGTTATTTGTTTTTGCAAAGGCGGCAGATGATTGCCGTCCTGCGGATTATTTTTTAAATTCTACAATCGTTACGCCGGCATCGCCTTCGCCGTATTCGCCCTGTCGGAAGGATTTGACATATTTGATGCGCTTTAAATGCTGCTGGATGGCCTTGCGCAGGGCACCGGTCCCCTTGCCATGTACGACGCGGACGTTTTCCAGATGTGCCAGATAAGCGTCGTCCAGATATTTATCGAGGGCGGCGAGGGCTTCGTCTACCGTTTTGCCCAGCAGATTGATCTCAGGGGAAACGGAGAAGGACTTGGACATCCGGAGCTTGCCGGTATTTGTTTTGGACATCGTAGGCGTGGTAATCGTCGCTTCCTCGATGCGGACAAGGTCTTTTATGTTCGTGGAGGTGCGCATGATGCCGCACTGCACGAAGAGGTTGCCCTTTGCATCAGGCAGGCTGCTGACCGTACCCTTGAGCCCCATGGAAACAATGCGCACGGCATCGCCTTTTTTGAGCTGTTCGGGCTTTAATGCCGGAGCTTTGGGCTTGTCCTTTGCAGCGACGGAAAGCTTGCTGTTTTTGTCGTCGATGTTGCTGCGCAGCTTTTGACGTGCCTGTTCCAGATCCTTCATGGAAGCGCCGGGACCGGCTTTCTGGAAAATGCGGATCGTTTCGTCTGCGGTGTCCTTTGCTTCACGCAGAATATCCCGCGCTTTTTCATTCGCTTCGCGCAGGATACGGTCCCGCGTCTGGTCGATTTTGTCGTTTTTCTCCTGCAGCTTATGCCGGAGGGCTTCGATTTCTTTTTTGTAATCTTCGATTTCGCGGCGTTCTTTTTCAATTGTAACGCGGCTCTTTTCCAGATCGGAAATAACGTCTTCAAAGCTGACGTCCTGTTCGTCGATCTGCTCTTTGGCGGCTTCGATGATTTCGTCGGAAAGACCGAGCTTTTTGGAAATTGCAAAGGCGTTACTTTTTCCGGGAATGCCGATCAGCAGCCGGTAGGTAGGGCGCAGCGTTTCCACATCGAATTCACAGCAGGCGTTTTCAACAAAGTTCGTAGAAAGGGCGTAGATTTTCAGCTCGCTGTAATGTGTGGTCGCCATTGTACGGATGCCGCGGTCATGCAGATAGTTCAAAATCGCAATCGCCAGTGCCGCACCCTCAGTCGGGTCGGTTCCGGCACCCAGCTCGTCGAACAGGCACAGGGAATCTGCGTCTGCCTTTGCCAGGATGGAGACGATGGAGGTCATGTGGGAGGAAAAGGTACTCAAGCTCTGCTCAATGCTCTGTTCGTCGCCGATATCTGCGAAAACCTCTGTAAAAACGGACAGCTGCGAGCGGTCCAGGGCAGGAATGTGCAGACCTGCCTGCCCCATCAGCGTGAACAGTCCGACGGTTTTTAAACATACGGTTTTACCGCCGGTGTTGGGACCGGTGATGACGAGAAGGTCGAAATTTTTGCCAAGCTCGACGTCGATCGGAACGACTTTTTTGCGGTCAAGCAACGGATGTCGTCCCTGACGGATACGAACGATATGTTCATCGTTGAAAAGCGGACGGGAAGCATTCTGATCCATGGCAAGGGAAGCCTTTGCAAAGATGAAATCGAGCTGTGTCATAATCCGCTGATTTTCTGCGATCTCAAGGGTGTGTGCACCTGCCTCGGCGCTCAAATTCGCCAGAATAACGGCGATTTCCTTTTGCTCCTCGATTTCCAGCTCACGCAGCTGATTGTTTAAGCTGACAACGGCTGCGGGCTCGATGAAAAAGGTGGAGCCGGTGGAGGACTGGTCGTGCACCATGCCGGGCACCTGACCTTTATATTCCGCCTTGACGGGGATACAGTAGCGTCCGTCGCGGGTGGTAATCACGGCATCCTGCAGATAGTTCCTGACGGAACCGTTTACCATGCTGTTTAATTGGTTGTGAATCTTTTCCCCGGTTAATACCATGCTCCGCCGGATTTTTTTGAGGGCAGGGCTGGCGTCATCCGCGATTTCGTCCACATCGATGATGCAGCGGCGAATTTCTTTGGAAAGGGGTGCGAGGGGTTCGAGACAGTGAAAATATTCTGTCAGGGAATCCTGCTGTTCTTCGTCCTTGTCAGAGCGTCCGAAGTTTTTGACACGGGCGGTGTTTTCCAAAAGACCGGCGATGCGCAGCAGCTCCTCAGAGGAGAGGGTGCTGCCGATTTCCAGGGAGCGCAGGCACATGCCGAGGGGCTTATTACTGCCGAAATTCAGGCTGCCCTTCTGGAAAATCCGGGTCAGGGCATCTGCAGTTTCGGTCTGAGCCTGTTCGATCTGCGCAAGATCGGTCATGGGCACGAGATCCCGGCAAAGCTGTCGTCCAGGATCCGAGGTTGCTTTTTGTTCCAGCATATGAATGACTTTATCATATTCCAATACGCGTAAAACTTTCGCGTTCATAGTAGTTCCTTTCGTTTTTCAAAACACAGTGCCAAAAGGCACCTATATTTGTTCCATAAAATGCTGCACAGCAGAATCATTACACAGGATTGATGCTGCTGTCTTGTGGTACAGGCGGCTACCTCTATCATACCATATAGAGAGAGAAACCGGGGAAAAATTTTGCGCCCGGAAAAAGTCTTTCCGGCACTTGTGTGCAGACGGGCAGATGAGGTATACTGAAAAGTACCCAAACGGGCAGAAAGGAACCGATACTTATGGAGGATAACAGACCGAATCAGGATCTGACGAATCAGGATATCGAGTTTATCAAAGAAAAGGTAAAAGAACGACCGCTGAACCGTCGAAAGCTGTTCAAAAGAACGTTGCTGACGGCGAGCATGGCAGCGATTTTCGGGCTGATCGCCTGTGTGACCTTCCTTGTGCTGGAACCGGTATTTTCCAATCTGCTGTACCCGGAGGAGGAGCCGCAGCAGGTGGAGCTGAAGGAAGAAAATATCGAGGATGAGATGCGTCCGGAGGATATGATTCTGGAAGAAGAGACAGAAACGGAGACAACGACAGAGCTGCAGACCGTTGTGGAAAAAGTTGCGCTGGAAATCGGGGATTATCAGAAGCTGTACCGGAATATGTATACGGTGGCGAAGACATTTGCAGATCATTCGATGGTAACAGTGACCGGTGTGGTGTCGGATGTGGACTGGTTTGATAACACTTATGAAAACCAGGGACAGACGGCAGGGCTGATCGTTGCGGATAACGGTAAGGAGCTGCTGATTCTTGTGGACGCGGCAGCCATCCGTCAGGCGGAGGAACTGGAGGTTTCCTTTTACAGCGGACGGAGTGTGTCCGCTTCACTGAAAGGAAAGGATGAGGAAACGGGACTCGCCATTTTGAGTGTGGCGCTGGAGGATATTCCGGAGGATATCCGGAAAAATGTCGGATCGGCGACGATGGGAAGCTCCGGCAGTAGTGTACAGGCTGTGCCGGTGATTGCAATCGGACGTCCGCAGGGCGCGGAAACGATAATTTTCGGAATGGTAACTTCTGTGGATTATTATCAAAATCTTACGGATCATAATGTCCGCCTGTTAAAGACAGATATGACGGGGTTACAGGGAACCGGAGGCGTTTTAATCAATCTTTCCGGAAAGGTACTCGGCATCGTGCACGCCGGGGAAGCGGAGAGTTCCGATGTGCTCAGCGCATATGGTATTTCCGATCTGCTGACGACGGTGGGCAAGCTGTCGAATGGTCAGAAAATCGCTCACATGGGCATTACCGGGACGGATGTACCGGATGAAATCCATCTGGAAAAGCATGTGCCGGTCGGTGCATATGTGACGGGAATTATAATGGATTCTCCCGCGATGAAAGCGGGAATCCAGAGCGGTGACGTAATTGTTGGCATGGAAGGAGAAGAGATCACTTCGTTTGCGGACTACCATGCGGCGCTTCTTTCCTGTGAGCCGGGCACAACGGTGACAGTCAC
>ERZ773164.1753-NODE-1753-length-20381-cov-3.511316_pt1 | contig 20381 bp, 16 predicted proteins | sample MGYA00511917_ERZ773164 | MGnify/ENA primary metagenome ERZ773164 (study PRJEB29015, sample SAMEA2737847) | human gut metagenome | biome: human gut; feature: human-associated habitat; material: faeces | place: China | collected 2012 ...
CCACGTTTTCTTACGGCACTTTCGGTTCCAAAAGTGCCTACCCGTGAACAGTAACAATTGAAAACTCTTTTCTAATCATCATTATAAAGCCTTCCTTGTGGTTTGTGAAAATCTAGTTTATAATAGAAATATGACAAACTGTAATATTCTAAAAGGAGGTGCGGCATGGATGCCAAAAAACTGGAAATATTGATGACGGCGGTAGATCTTGGAAGTTTTTCGAAAGCATCCGAGGTAGTTGGCTACACGCAGTCGGGGCTGACCCATCTGGTGGACAGCCTGGAGCGGGAGATTGGATTTCCGTTGATCCGCCGCAGTTACAGCGGCATCGCGCTGACGGAGGCGGGAGAAAACCTGTTGCCGGATATCCGCCAGTTTTTGCAGGCAAATGCCACCCTGGAAAATAAGATTCAGGCGGTGCGGGAACAGCAGGAGGAGTCGATCCGTGTGGCGGCATATGCGAGCATCGCGATGTACTGGATGCCGGAGATTTTATACCGGTTCCGCCGCCTCTGCCCGAAGGTGGACGTTGATCTCCGCATGGTCGATCATGCGCTGGAACCATTTGAATTATTACAGAGCGGAAAGACGGATGTCATTTTTGCGAGCAGACAGAAAGAACCGAAATGCGAGTGGATTCCGCTGTATCATGAACTTTTGTATGCGATTCTGCCAAAGCAGTATCCCTTAAATGGGCGCAAAGAATTTCCGCTGCGTGAATTTGAAGGAAAAGATTTCCTGATGCCTTACGGGCGGTTTGACATCGATGTACACGCCGCATTTGCAAAAGAGGGAGTCAGGGCAAAGGAGCAGTCCGTCTATGTGGATGACGAGACGGTGATCCGCATGGTGGGAAAAGGGCTGGGCATTTCAATGATGTCTGAACTGATGATCCGCGGAAATACTGAAGATGTCTACTGCGTTCCGGTTTCCCCGACCTGCATCCGGGAAATAGGAATGGGTATGAAGCCGGGGGCGGAGGAAAGTGAAAGCATTGCGAAGCTGACGAAATGTGTGATGCAGTTTGTGAGTACGTTAAATAAAGGGGGAAACGTCTCTTTGAAATAACCGGAATCAAAGTCCAAACAGTCCCAGCCTTGCCATTTTCCCGGTATAGAGTATATAATTATTAAGAAGAAACGACTGAGACTGCCGGTTTTTCGTTTTTTGGAAGAGCTGGTAGTTAGGTGTTTTTAGATATTTATATTTTCAGGAAAATCAGAAACATAAATACAGATAAATATATGGAAGGAATACACCGTGAGCATAAATAAAAACCTTTTTGACGCTCTTCCAATCGGCTTTTTCAACTGCCTGGCAAGCGGTAGCAGCAACCGCATTTATTCGGACTGCCTTCTGCTCATTTATCATGAGTATGACCGGGAGATCACCTATCGCATTGCCCGCAGCCGCATCCGGGATGCGCTTGCCACCTATCTTCTGGAAAATCACATCGATTATTTGGACGATGAGATGACAACCGACCGGAATTATAATCAGCTTGCCAATTCCGTGATCCGCAAATTCTGCTCGAAAGAGGTCGGATGGCTGGAGGAGGACACGGACGATGCGACGTATGAGAAGCATATCATGATGACGGAGCAGGGCGTCTTTCTGGCGGAATTTCTCCAGAAAATGATGAAGCCGGAGTGGGAAGAATTTTCAAGTTATATTTTCAATATTTATAATATTTTGCAGAATCCCGACCAGTGGGAACCGGATATCTATGTCAATGCGCTGCGCTCGGTCTACCGCAATGCAAAACAGCTCTCCGGTGCGCTCAAGCGCCTGGCGACCTTTATCAAAAAAATCATCGAGCGGATGGTGCGCGAGGAAAGCCTGGAAAGTCTGACCGAGAACGTCCTCGAATACTGTGAGGGCGATTTTATCCGCGAGTACGCGCGTCTGACGAAACAGCAGAATATTCATATGTACCGTTCCTTTATCCGGTCAAAGCTGGAAGCGATGCAGAACCGGCAGGAGCTGTTTGAGGGCCTGGTGGCGGGATGCGCGAAGGAAGAAGAACTGGAACACATTGAGGCGGAGAATAAGGTGCTGGATATGATCCAGACGATTCTGCAGTTTTTCTCAGTCGATTACGACCAGATCATGCGGGATATCAAGCATAAAATTAATATCTATTTACAGATTGCGATTGGACGCGCGAGATTTCTTCAAAACCGGGACAGCGATGTGCGCGGGCATGTCGAGCAGACGATCCGCGTGATTGCGGCGGAGATGAACACACTCGGTTGGAAGGAAGAACTGCCAGAGTCGATGAACGGGTTGTTTTTGCTGGAAAATAATGAGTTTATCGATACCGACTCGATCCGCTATCCGCGACGGGAGCAGATGATCCGCGAAGCAACCTATGCAAAGCTGGAAGAAATGACACAGGAGGACATCGATCGTGCGAGGGAGGCACAGGAGAGGGAGGCAGAGAACCCGTATTCGAAGGATAAGATGAAGAATTATCTGGAGGCGCTTTTAGGAGATCGGACGGAGATATCCAGCGAGGAGGTTCCGATGAAGAGCAAGCGGGATCTTTTAAGCGCGCTCTCGGCGGTTGCCTATGGTTCGGAAAATGGGTATGAGATACAGGCGGAGGATGGTTATCTGGAAACGCAGCAGATGCTTCTGCGGCGCTTTAAAATCGAACGCCGGAAGGAGAAATAAAACATGGGATTTGAAGAAATATGGAATGAATATACATCCTCTGAGAAGGACATGTTCCAGAAAAGTGTCAGGCGTCTTCTGAAGCAGACCTTTATCGTGCGCGATCGTGACGAGGACAGCAAAAAAGCGTACTATTTTGTCTCCAAGCGTTCGGAACCATTTTCAGCGTACCTGGGATATATCGGATACGATATTGTAATTGACCGGGAAAATGGTGTGATTATGCTGCAGAACTGCCGGGATCTCGGCGAGAATGGAAAACTGCAGATCAACCATGTGACACTCAAAAAGATGGAGAGTGTAGTTTTATGCTGCCTCTGGACTCTCTATGCGGACCGGGTGCGTTCTGGAAATCTTTCGAAAAATATTGAGATTTCGGTGACCGATCTGCGCTATGAGATGGAAAAATACGGCATTCGGGATCAGATTGACAAGAGCAGTTTTGCATCGATTCTGACGCTGTTTACCAAATATCAGCTTCTGCAGGTGATTGGAAAGCTCGGCGAGGAGGACTGCCGGATCTGTCTTTATCCGTCGATGCAGTTTGTGCTGGAACCACAGGAGTTTGGCAAATTTGTGGAAAATGTCAACCGGCGGATGCAGGAAAAGTGGAGCCGTGAGGACGAATGGGAAACGGAGCTGACAAAAGAGGAGGAAGACGGCGATGAAGAATCAGACGATCATGAATAGGAAATCGGCGAAAAAACTTTTGATGGTCCAGTGGTCGCGTTTCCAGAATGTCTGTATCGAGCTGGAAGGTTCGACCCTGGTGACCGGTGTCAACGGAAGCGGAAAATCGACGGTGCTTGATGCGATGACCTATCTCCTGACGGGCAACACGCAGTTTAACAAGGCGGCGAAGGACCGAGACCGGACGGTGCTTGGCTATGTGCGCGGCGACACGCGCAGTAATGGCGAGGCGCGTTATTTGAGAAATGGCAGCGTTGTCAGCTATATTGCGATGGAATTTTCCGATCCGACGCTGGGAGTGCCGCTCACGGTCGGAGTATGCATTGAGTCTCCAAGTGAGTCTGGCAAGCCGGTCAGCAGCTGGTTTATCTGTCCAGGGGCGGCGATTGACGATATCGATTTTACACGGATTGAGGGAAATGCACTCCGCATCACGCCGAAAAATGAGCTGACAGTGAATGGCGAGGCGATGAAGCTTTCCTCTTTTATGGGACGGGACCGCGGCACGGAGGCGGTACTCCGGGCGCTGGGACTCCGCGTGGACGCAGCCAAATACCGGACAAAGCTTCTGAAAATGATGGCATTTAACCCGGAAAATAATATCGACCAGTTTATTCAGGACTGTGTCCTGGAACCGGGAAAAGTCCAGTCGTTGGAGGAACTGCGCGAGCAGAAGCGCCAGTTTGAGCGCCTGCGGGAACTCTATGAGAGTCTCAGACAGGGCAAAATCCAGCTCGAAGAGGTTCTTCGCCAGAGTGACGAATACGAGAAGAAAAAGCGGGTACTCCGCATCCGGGAGCTGATGCTTTCGTACCAGGCGCTCCGGGAGAAGGAAGAGGAAGAAAAGCAGACGAAAAACCGTTATCAGGCTTTAAAAGACCAGTACGGGCGCCTGACCGAGCGGGCGGGAGAGCTCGCAAGACAGCAGGAAGCCGCACAGGAACGCCTGCGAATTGCAGAAAATAACGATATGGTCAAGGGAATGCAGGAAAGCCTGGATTCCCTGAAACGCCAGATCGAGGAAACGGATCGTGAGAAAAAGAACTGGGAGGACAAGCTGGCGCAGATTTTGAAATTGAAGAAGAAGATAAGCGCGCTTATCAAGCTTCTGGAAGCAGATCTTCCGTCCTTATCCTCGGAAAACACCTATCTGGAGACACTGGAACAGGCGGATGGGGAGACGGCGAAGAAGCGGGAGGCGTTTGACGCATTCCGCGAGAAGGTGCACCGTCAGGACGGCATCTATGAGGAAAATAAGATCCACCTGCAGGATCAGTGTAAAGAGCGCGAAAAAGAGATAGGGGCGCTGCAGGAGAAGATCCGCCGTCTGGAATCGAATATCCTTGTGTTCCCGGCGGAGGTGGAAAATGCCCGGAATAAGATTCAGAGAGGGTTAGAAAAACAGGGTATCCAGACCGAGGTCCACATTTTTGCCGAATTGGTCCAGGAGGTGACCGCTCCGGAGTGGAGAAAGGCGGTTGAGACATTTCTGGGAAGAAAGCGTTTCTATATCATCGTGGACGGCGCGCACTGCCATAAGGCGATGCAGATTTTACAGAAAGAGCGGATCTATGATGGAAATGTCGTGATCACGGATAAGCTTCCGGAAACAGAGGCGGTGGAAGGTTCCGCGGCGGAGATTCTGCGGATCCCGAACGTCTATGCGAGACGTTACGCCAATTATCTGTTAAACGGCATTCATCTCTGTGAAAATCTGGAAGAGCTGCATGAATACCCGAAGGGCGGACTCATGCGGGATGGCATGCTGGCGAAGAGCTATGCGGTTGCGATGATGGATATGAGACGGACCGAGCTGTGTCTCGGCGCAGACGCGATCCGCTGCCAGCTGGAACAGTCCAGAAAAGAACTGGAAGAATTACAGGTGGTTCAGCGGGCCGATAAAGAGGCACTTTCACAGGTTATCAAATACCGTGATGCGATCAAGGAGATCGACTGGGACGGTGGACACTACGATTTCGGCGCGGCATATGGGCTGAAGGACTGCAAAAAGCGCAGGGACAGCCTGGTAAAGGACCGCGAGGAGATCGAGGCAAATCCGGACTTTACCGCAGTCCTGAAAGAACTGGAGACGGCGGGACGGCTGGCACGCGAGGCAAATGAGAGTGTGAACCAGAACCAGAGTGAGCTTGGCGGCTGTAAGAATGATTTAAAGGGCTGCGAAGGAACACTGAGCCGTATCAGCACGGAGATCTATTTATGCCAGAAGGCATATGAGGAAAAATGCCTTGTCAACATGGAACTCAAAGAGGCGATGCTGGAGGAATATAACCGCGAAAGCGAGAAGCGCGGCACGATCCGCGTGACGACACAGCTTTCCATCGACAAGAGCAAAAATATGCTGGCAGAGCGGGAGCGCCAGCTGGAGGACGCACAGCTGGCGTATTGCCGCCTGGCGGGAATCGACGTCGGAAAGCGCGGCATTGGTTACATCCCGTGGTACCGGGAAGAATACCGGAACCTGGCGCACGTCAAGGTGGAGGAAGCCCAGCAGAAGCTGCAGGAGCAGGCAGGACGGCTGGAGAGCGCGTTTATGAACGATTTCGTGGCGGAGATTGACGAGAATGTCCGCGAGGCAAAACGTGAGATGGACGCGATCAACCGTGAACTGCGCCATATGCCGTTTGGCAACGATACCTACAAGTTTGTGATGAAAGAAAAGCCAGACCGCGCTCTCTTCTTCCGCATCTGCAGGCGTCTGGAAAAATATATGAGTTCCCCGCAGGTCTATATGAATTCGGCGCGCGACGACGAGGAGATGGAGAATGATATTCAGGAGTTTATGAGTATCATTCTGGCGGAAGAAGATGAGTGGGAATACACGGATTACAGGAGATATTTCTCTTACGATATGGAGATCAGCAGCCGTCAGGGACAGACCGAGATCACGGCAGAGTTATCAAAAAAACAGGGTTCCGCCAGCAACGGCGAGAAGCAGACCCCGTATTTCATCATTCTGGCGGCGAGTCTTTTGCAGTGCTACCCGGCAAACACCTGCTGCGCCCGTCTGGCATTCATCGACGAGGCATTCTCGGCATTGTCGAGAGAGCGGATCGAGCAGATGGTCCGTTATTTCGAAGAAAATCACTTCCAGGTATTCTATGCAGCCCCGCCGGAGAAGATCAACAGTATCGGTCAGTTTATCGATTCAACCGTCAGCCTCATCGTGACAGGACGGTATACGAATGCGGTAGAAGGATTGGTGAAGCAGGCATAGGAAACGAGGAGAAAAAATGGCGGATCGGAAAGAGTGGAAAGAACAGCTTTTAAGTAAATTGCTGGATCAATACGAAAAAAGCGTCACCTACGTCGGTGAAAACAAGGTAAAACAAGTGTTTTCGGTCAAACCATCCGATATTTTCAAGGGCTACAACAAAGATTTTCTCCCGCCGGAACAGCTTTTCCAGGAAAAAGAATTTGAACGACTGATCCGTCAGATGGAATCGGAGGGACTTATTCATGTAGTTCCTCCGAATACTGGTATTCTCCGTCAGATCTGTGCTGTCCCGGAACGCTGGGAAGATTACTATGCCAGCCTGAACCGGACAGAAAAGAATATTCTAAAAAAACGGCTGGAAGAGGTTTATCATCGCTTCTGCCAATGCGATTTATTGGAGGCATATGGAAAAGAAAAGCTTCAGACACTGAAAAACAGCCGTGCGAGAAAGCTGGATGAAAAGAGGGTAGAAAAAGAGATAACCGAGGCAGAAGCTATCTGGAATCTGGTGCAATTTTTAAAAGAAAATCAGGAAAAGCAGAGAACTACGCTGGAGCGGGAAATGTCAGAGGCAGTTCTGCATGACAGTAAACAGTGGGAAAAGATATACCGGAAAAAGGTGTGTGGAATTTTGGAGCACACGGGGCGGTATGATGAACCGCTTGTGGAGCTGGAAGAAGAACGGGAGCGGCAGACGGCGCTTCTGGAGGAATTTTACATTTATTCCAATCCGGCGTATATCTATCTGAAAGGGGATGCGCGGATCTGCCTTGAAGATGGACGCGAACTTCGGATTTATCACGATCTGCCGATGTCGATCCCTTTTGAGACATTCCAGAAGGCAAAAAGCATCCAGATCCGGGATGCGGCGTTGATGACGGTGGAAAATCTGACCTCGTTTCACCGGCTGGAGCGGGAACATATATTTTATCTGTTTCTGAGCGGCTACCATACCCGCACGAAACAGGCGCTATTGCAGCGGATCGCCAGAGAAAATCCGGGACTTTCCTGGCATCATTTTGGCGATCTCGATCCAGATGGTCTGGCGATCGCGGGGCATCTGATCCGAAAGACGGGACTGCCGTTTCAGCTGTGCGCGATGGGTGTGCAGGAATTGCAGCGGTTTCAGACATATGCGAAGCCATTGGAAGCACCCGATCGGGCGAAGGCGGAAGCAATGATAAAACAGGGCAGCAGCTATGCGGGAATATTGCGGTATATGCTGGAGCACAACTGTAAATTGGAGCAGGAGATTATAAGCTGGCAGGAGACGAGATTGGAGAGTTTTCTGTAAAAAGAATCTTTTCGGTTCAATCCGGATTTTTATATATGATATGATAAAGACAAAGTGAAAGGAATGCAGTGTCTATGGAAAAACAGGAAAAAGCCTACAAAGGCGTCATTGAATATTTCAAGAACCGCATCATGGCGGGCGAGCTGCGTCCGGGGGAGAAGCTTCCTCCGGAGCGGGAGATTGCGCAGATGCTGGAAGTCAGCCGCAATTCCGTCCGGGAAGCGCTGCGGATCATGGATATGACGGGAGTGATTTCCTCCCAGCAGGGATCGGGGAATTACATCACTTGTGAATTTCAGAAAAGCATTGCGGAGACGATGGGGATGATGTTTGCTATGTCCCAGATTAATTATCAGCAGATCAGCCAGATCCGCTATGCGCTGGAACAGCAGGCGTTTGCCCTGGCGGTTGAACATGCGTCGGAGAGCCAGATGGACGCGCTGGAAGAACTGGTAAAACGTCTTGACCGGAGCATGGACGAGCAGGAAAACGCCCGGATTGACAAACAGATCCATTTTACACTGGCGCTGGCGTCGGGAAATGTGCTGCTGCTCAATATTTTAGAGGCGTGTTCCGGCGTGATCGATACCTTCATCCGGAATATGCGCGCGGAAATTCTGCGGACAAAAGAGGCGAAAGAAGCGCTGAATCGCTGTCACCGGCAGATTGCGGAAGCGCTGCGGAACAAAGATAATGCAGCGGGGAAGGATGCACTGGACCGGCATTTCCGGATGATAGATGAAATTTTGGAAAAACATGAAAAAACACATTCTATGTGAAAAGATAAACAATCGTTGACAACCAGAATGCAGTCCACTATACTAACGAATAAAGAAAATTGGTTCTACCAAAATTCTTTTTCTTTTCAATAAATTGGTAGAACCAATATGCGGATTAAAAATTCTTTAAAATTTGTGAGGACCAGAAGAGCATCCATCATTTAAAGATTTTTACAAAGCATCCATATGAAGGAGGAAACAGAATGAAGATTCTTGTCTGTATCAAACAGGTACCGGAAAGCAATAAAGTAGAAGTCGATCCGGTTACCGGCGTGCTGAAACGAGACGGCGCGGCTTCGAAGATGAACCCATACGATCTGTACGCGCTGGAGACGGCGTTCCGGATCAGGGAAGAAGTGGGCGGAAGTGTTCATGTCATTTCCATGGGACCGCCGCAGGCGCAGCAGGTGATCCGCGAGGCATTTGCCATGGGCGCGGACGGCGGAACGCTTTTATCGGATCGCAAATTTGGCGGTGCGGATGTACTGGCGACCAGCTATACACTTGCGCAGGGCATCAAGAGCTGCGGTGATTTTGACCTGATTCTCTGCGGCAAACAGACAACGGACGGTGACACCGCGCAGGTTGGTCCGGAGATCTCCGAGTGGCTGAATATCCCGAGCGTGGCAGATGTTGTCAGGATCAATCAGATTGATGAGGACGGCATCACCGTCAGCATGGATCTGCCGGAAGAGGTCGAGGTGGCGAAAGTGCAGTTCCCGTGTCTCTTAGCCGTTGATAAGGACATTTTCCAGCCAAGACTTCCTTCATATGTCCGGAAAATGAACACGAAAGACCGTGAAATCCGGATTCTTTCCTTGGCGGATATGGATGATAAAGACGCGATGCACTATGGACTCAATGGTTCCCCGACGCAGGTTCAGCGCATTTTCCCACCGGCTGTCAATGACAAAAAGGAAATGTGGGACGGAAGCGGCGAAGAGCTGGCGGACCGGCTGTATCAGAAGATCGTGGATATGAAATTCGTGTAGGAGGTGGAATCATGGCTGAGTTAATCATACATCAGGACAAAATCCCGGATAATCAGGAACTTATCAAGCTCTGTCCGTTCGGGGCGATGGAAGAAAAAGACGGAAAGGTGACGATCAGCGCCGCCTGTAAAATGTGCCGTCTCTGCGTGAGAAAAGGTCCGAAGGGCGCGGTTGAATATGTAGAAGACGCGGTAAAACCGAGCATCGATAAGAGTGCATGGAAGGGCATTGCCGTTTACGTAGATCACGTGGATGGAAAGGTGCATCCGGTTACATTGGAACTTCTTGGAAAAGCGAGAGAACTTTCCAAGGTAACGGGACATCCGGTTTACGCCCTGTTTATGGGAAATGGAATCGAAGCGGCTGCACACGAACTGCTTCATTATAATGTAGATAAAGTATTCGTCTATGATGCACCGGAACTGGCACGTTTCCAGATCGAGCCGTACACGGCTGTTTTTGAAAACTTCATCCAGACAGTAAAACCATCGTCTATTCTCGTCGGTGCGACCACGGTCGGCAGACAGCTGGCGCCGCGTGTGGCTGCCCGTATGAAGACAGGTCTGACCGCGGATTGTACGATCCTGGAAATGGATGAAAATACTGATTTATCCCAGATCCGACCGGCTTTTGGCGGCAATATCATGGCGCACATCAAGACCCCGAACCACCGTCCGCAGATGGCAACCGTGCGCTATAAGATCATGAACGCACCGGAGCGTGCCGAGAAAGAGAGCGGTGAGATTGTGGTCTGTACAATTGAGAAGGAAAAACTGCTTTCCCACGTGAGGGTTCTGGATATCGTAGAAAAGCCGAAGGAAACCTTTATCGAAAATGCTGACGTCCTGGTGGTAGCCGGACGAGGCGTGAAGAAGCCGGAAGATTTGAAAATGCTGGAAAAACTGGCAGATCTGCTGGGAGGTCAGCTTGCCTGCACCCGTCCGATGGTGGAAGCCGGATGGCTGGATGCCAAGTGCCAGATCGGTCTGAGTGGCCGTACGGTCCGCCCAAAACTCATCATCACCTGCGGCGTGTCCGGTGCGGTCCAGTTTACTGCCGGCATGAATCACGCGGAGACGATCGTCGCGATCAATAAAGATCCGAAAGCGCCGATTTTCAAGACGGCACATTACTGCCTGACTGGTGATCTCTATGAGATTCTCCCGAGACTGATTGAGAAGATTGAGATGGGAAGATAAAGATTCACAGGAAGGAGAGCAGGATATCATGGGAAATTACAAGAAAATAGATAAAGATGATATTTTATATATAAAAAACACAATTCAGGATGACGAGCGTGTCCTCGTAGGTGAAAATATCAACGAAGAGTACAGCCACGATGAGCTGAGCGGCACCAGCAGTTATCCGGATGTGGTGGTAAAGGCAAAATCAGCCGAAGAGATCGCGGCGATCATGAAATATGCATACGAAAATACGATTCCGGTGACACCGAGGGGCGCCGGAACGGGTCTGGTTGGTTCTTCGGTTCCGATGGAACATGGCATCATGATCGATACCACCCTGATGAACCAGATTCTCGAATTGGATGAGGAAAACCTGACGGTCACGGTGGAACCGGGCGTCCTTTTGATGGAATTGTCCGCCTATGTAGAAGATCACGATTTCTTCTACCCGCCGGATCCGGGTGAGAAATCAGCGACCATCGGCGGCAACATCAGCACGAATGCGGGCGGTATGCGTGCGGTCAAATACGGTGTGACGAGAGACTATGTCATGGGGCTGGAAGTGGTTCTGCCGGATGGCACGATCACTCAGTTTGGAGGCAAAGTCGTAAAGAATAGTTCAGGCTATGACTTGAAAGATCTGATTATTGGTTCCGAGGGAACGCTTGGCTTTATTACCAAGGCGATCTTAAAGCTTCTGCCGCTTCCGAAGCGTGTCATCAGCCTTCTGATCCCGTTCCCGACCCTGAAACAGGCGATCGACACCGTCCCGGTTATCATCAAATCTAAGACGATCCCGACCGCGATCGAGTTCATGCAGCGGGAAGTGATTGAAGACGCCGAGGAGTATTTAGGAAAAGCGTTCCCGGATAAACAGTCGGATGCGTATCTGCTTTTGAAATTTGATGGGAATTCCACCGAGGAGATCGAAGAAGCGTATGACAAGGTGGCCAAACTCTGCCTGGAACAGGGCGCACTGGACGTGCTGATTTCCGATACCCAGGAGCGGGAGGAATCCATCTGGAAAGCCAGAGGCGCTTTCCTGGAGGCAATCAAGGGATCCACGACTTACATGGATGAGGTCGATATGGTTGTTCCGAGAAGCCGTGTCAATGAGATGGTGACGTATCTGCACGATCTCCACAATGAAATTGATATCCGCATCAAGAGCTTCGGTCATGCGGGCGACGGAAATCTGCACGCCTACATCCTGAAAGACGATTTGAGTGATGAAGAGTGGGAAAAACGGATGTCTGCTGCAATGGAGAAGATCTATCAGAAAGCCCATGAACTCGAAGGTCAGGTGTCCGGCGAGCACGGCATCGGATATGCGAAAAAGCCGTATTTAAGAGAATCCCTGCCGGAGAAGAACCTGGATCTGATGAACGGAATCAAGAAAGTGTTTGATCCGAAGAATATTCTCAATCCGCATAAGGTGGCGCAGAGATAGAAGAAAATAACTGCATTGATATTTTTTTTGAACACCACGCGGTAAGGCTGATTCTAGGAACTGCAGAAGATTTTTGGCAGAAAAACAGAATAGAACAGCAGTTTTTTGAGAAAGCCACGATCTGAATCAAAGAGTTCAAATCGTGGCTTTTTAGAGTTGTTGAACTATTTTATAGTTTATATCTATCGACCTATCTTTTCTTCTTCAACGCCTGCATCACCCGAACCAGCGGAATCGTCTTCCTGTAAATCCGTTTCCCACTCTTATTTTCCAAAAAATCCCGAAACGCGCCAATTGCTTTCAAATTCTGGCTCTCATCCGAATTTGAACGGGACCCCGCGCTTGCGTCAATCCCCTTTTTCGGCACCATATACCCGCCGTAGGAATCGCGGAACAGATAGAAATAATCGCGGTCCTCACCCAGCTTTTCAAATTCATTGTAAGCCAGTGTGCTTTCGCGGGTGTTTTTCGGAAGAGAATAGACTTCCAGATGATTTTCACGGAATTCATAGCGAGACGCCGGGAACGGCATGCCGCTTTTTTTGATCTGTTCGGCGAGCTTATGGGCGGTGTGGTTGGCGGAGCTGTAGGTGCTGGTCGTCAGATAGCAGCCGTAGGCGGCTAAGAGGATGCCCCACCACTCGCTTAGATTGATGATACCTCCGGCGATGAACAGGATGCTTAAAATTGTCCGCGTGATCCGGTTGGAAGCGCAGAAGAGATCGTACTGCATCCGGGACAGGGATTCGAAGGTTTTTTCGTTGTGGTGCATTTCTATCTTATAGTAAATCATGGTAAGCCCTTTCATATAAAAAATCAATCATCACCTATATAAAAACAGTATATAGAAGCATAGAAAATATCTTAAGAAGTAGTATACTGTTTCTTCCCTGTTTCCGCAACTGGATCTGTTAAATCTGTAATGTTGATAAAAAATAAACAAGATTGTTACAAAAATATCACATAAAAATCGACTAAAATCGAGAAAAAATTATATAATTTCGACAAAATAGCTTGCCTAATCGTAAAATAAGTGTTAAAATTAGGTAAAAGATGAATAAAGGACCAAAAGCAGAGACGAAGAGATGCGCCATGGTTAGAAACAGCTGGAAAAGACTGTTTTTTAAAAATGGTGCTATTTTTTTGCCTAAATGCTGAAATGGTAATTTATTTAGAAAGTAGTAGAAACTGTTGATGAACCGGTCAGAAAGATGACTGGGGGAGGTTAAGAAAAAGGAGAGAAAACGTATGAGAAAAGTATTATCAGTAGTACTGGCAGCAACGATGGCGATGAGCCTGGCGGCCTGCGGCGGCAGCGGCGCAAAGACTGACACAAAGGCAGCAGACGCAGGAACGGCAGCAGGTGACGAGGCATCTGCGGATGATTACTACATCACCATCAAGTTTTCCAACGTATTTCAGCCGGCAGAGTGGAACTACAAAGCCAGCGAATATCTGGCAGACCTGGTAAAAGAGAAGACCGATGGTCATATCACTCTGGAGTATTACGGACAGAACCAGCTTGACTGCTACGCGGAGTCTGTAGCACAGGCACACAACGGCGCTGTCTGGATGGGTCTGGAGGAGCCGTCCTACTTTGCTGATTACATCGGCGATTACAACGTATTAGTTGGACCGATGCTTTACAAGAACAATGCAGAGTATAATGCAGTGATGGATTCTGATATTGTAAAAGATCTGAATGCAAAACTGGCAAGCGAGCACAACATCCACGTTCTGGATACACATTATTCGTTCGGATTCAGAAGCGTATGTACGAACAAAGTAGTTGAGAAACCGGCTGACTTAAATGGTCTGATCATGCGTTCGACCGAGTCTCCGCTGTTTGTTAAGACGATTACCTGTCTGGGTGCTACCCCGTCTGCAATGAGCTTTACGGAGTGCTTATCTGCTATGTCCAGTGGTGTTGTTGATGGTTTCGAAGGTTCCATCTCCACCCTGAAGGATACAGGTGCTTATGAGTACACCAAGAAAGTTGCAAACACGAACCACTTCATCGCAACCCGTTGGTTATTCATGGCTGAGGACGTATATCAGTCCATCCCGGAAAAATGGAGAAACATCCTGGATGAGTGCTGTGTAGAAGCTGGTAAGTGGGAGCAGGAAAATGCTGAGAACGACGAAGCTTCCATGATCGAGTTCCTGAAAGACAAAGGCGTTGAGTGGAACGATGTAGATATTGACGCATTCACAGAGGCTTGTGCTCCGGTTTATGACTGGATCGTAGACGAGTACGGCGCAGATCCGGAACTTCATCAGAAACTGGTTGATTTCCTGAATGACTACCGTGCAAAGAACGAATAACGTAGATTGTTCCGAACAAATACAGTATTTTAAAGCAATTATGAAATGGTAAAACGTAACGGTTATCAGAACCGCTGCGGAGAAGAAAGTATATCTGCCCGGGCTGTCAGAACAAAGAAGATTGTCTGAGGTCCGGGCAGACTTCCGACAAACGTATAGTGCCGGAAATATGAAACTGCTGGTAACTGTTCACTAGATCTGCGCATTTACTGCGCTGACCGTACGAAAACATGGACCAGCAGGCAAAAATCCCATTGCCGTAGGCAATTTTTAATGGATTTTTGCGCGTGACTGTGAAGGTACTGAACAGTTACAACTGCTGGAAAGATGGCTGTATGACAGAACAGTCGTCGGTTATGCAAAACTGACTGCCATTATGAATGCATGAGGATAGACTATGGAAAAGAAAAAAATCACACTGGGGTCGGTGCTGGTAAACCTGGATGCAATTATTACCTGCGTGACACTGACACTCTGTACAATCGTTGTAAACGCAAACGTCCTTATGCGCTATTTCCTGAAAAGACCGTTGTATTGGTCGGAAGAGGTCGCTACGGGGCTCTTCGTCTGGACCGTCTTTATTGGAAGCGCATATGCGTACCGTAAGCACGCACATCTGGGCGTAGACATCCTGATCAATATTCTTCCGGAGAAGATAAGAAAAGTTGTTAAGGTTATTATGGATCTTCTGGAGCTTGTTACTCTGATTATGCTGACCAGAACAAGCGTCCAGTATGTGATGAACACGATGGATAAGCTGACTAATACGCTGCGTGTTCCGAGCTGGTATATTTCCGGCGCGGTTCCGATCGGATTTGGGCTTTCACTGATTTTCTGTATTTACTTTTTGGTTAAGGATATTATCAAGGTATTTAAAGGGAAAGGGGGAAATAACTGATGGGACTCGAATTAATTGAACTCGTTCCGATTTTTATGGTATTTATTCTCTATTTCCTGGGAATGCCGATTGTATATGCACTGTTTGGTTCAACCTTCTTTTATTTTACATTTATTGATACAACCAGTAAAAACTGGCTGATCTTACAGAAGGTTATGACCTCTACACAGTCGTTCTCGATGTTAGCGATTCCATTTTTCGTTATGGCTGGTTCCGTCATGAACTACGGCGGCATCAGTGACAAGATGATGGATTTCGCGGAAGTGCTGACCGGTCATATGAAAGGCGGTCTGGCACAGGTAAACGTAGTACTTAGTATGCTGATGGGCGGATGCTCCGGTTCGGCCAACGCAGATTGTGCGATGCAGTCCAAGATGCTGGTTCCGGAGATGGAGAAGAGAGGTTACTCCAAGGCGTTCTCCGCAGCGATCACAGCGGCTTCCTCGGCTGCTACACCGGTTATTCCGCCGGGAGTAAACCTGATCGTTTTTACACTGATTGCACAGATTTCCCTGGGTCGTACGTTTGCGGCTGGTTATATTCCGGGTATTCTGATGGCAATCTCGATGATGATCGTTGTTTCGATTATTGCACATAAGAGAAACTACCCGACCACCCGTGAAAAATTCCCGTCTCTGAAAGAGATCGTGAAACAGGGTATTACCTCTTTCTGGGGTCTGTTCTTCCCATTTGGTATCATCCTGGGAATGCGTTTTGGCATGTTTACCCCGTCTGAGGGCGGTGCGGTAGCCGTTCTTTACTGTATTATTATCGGACGTTTCGTTTACAAGAAACTATCCCTGAAAGAGCATCTGGTTCCGATCCTGCTTGACAGTATCGCCGGTACTTCCAGCGTTGTCCTGATCATGGTTGCAGCGAATGTATTCGGTTACTACATGACCTGGATTAACCTGCCGAGAGTCGTGGCAACTGGTATGTTAAGCCTGACAACCAACAAGTGGCTGTTCCTTATGGCATGCAACGTAATTCTTCTGATTATGGGTATGTTCCTGGAAGGCGGCGCGGCGCTGATGATTATTACACCTCTGCTGCTTCCGGTTGCAAGACAGCTTGGAATCAATGATTACCACTTTGGACTGGTAGCGATCGTTAACATCATGATCGGTGGTATTACACCTCCGTTCGGTTCGATGATGTTCACGACCTGTGGTATCACGGGATGTCCGATCAGTGAGTTCCTGAAGGAAGTATGGCCATTTATCGTGTCCCTTCTGGTTGTTCTTCTGCTTCTGACCTTCTGCCCGTTCTTAATTACATGTGTACCGGATCTTCTGTACGGTGCAGCATAGAAACAGATTGACAAAACGTTAATAAATTGGATATAATAAAGCCTGTGAGATTAAGAGCAGAAAGGCAAACGTAGAAATACGGATGCTTTCTGCTCTTTTTTGTTCCATAAAAGATACCGGTATCGGTCATGGAAGAGTCTTGTGGAGCGAAAAAGAGCTGTGTTCTAGAAGCTTTACGGGCTTGCAGAGGGAGAAAAAATGGCAGTTTGGAAATGGATTGTGGAGACGGCGGCGACCTGGACAGCGGTCGGCATCTGGATTCGCCTGCTGTTTTCGCTGGCGGTGGGAATGTTCATTGGAATTGACCGTGGCCTGAAACGGCGCGGTGCGGGCATCAAGACGCATGTGCTGGTCTGCCTGGGTTCAGCGCTTGTCATGTTGACGAGTGAATATATGTTCCGGACATTTCCATCTGCAAAAGCGGACATGGCGCGGATGGGCGCGCAGGTTATCAGCGGTGTCGGATTTTTAGGGGTTGGCACGATCATGGTAACCGGGCGTAATCAGGTGCGTGGATTGACTACAGCGGCGTGTCTCTGGGTCTGCGCCTGTGAAGGACTGGCAGCCGGTATCGGATTTGTGGACGGTGCGGTTTACGGTCTGATTCTGATTGCGGTTACCTTGAAGCTCCTGACACGTGTGGATACAATGATTCATGAGCATGCAAAGGTGTTCGATTTCTATCTGGAATTTACCAGCAGCCGGTGTGTTGGGGCGTTCATGGATACCATGCGTTCTAAGAATGTGAAAATCGTGTCTTTTGATATTGCCAAGAATAAGTTAAAGGGCGAGGGTCCCTCCGCGACGATGTCGGTGGAAGTGCAGGACAAGTCGCTTCGAAAAACACTTCTGAGCGATATTCAGGCGATGGAGGAGATCCGGTTTGCAGAGGAGCTGTAGCAGCTAAAGGGTTCAGATGGGCTTACGCACGAAATGCAGCAGAAATAGGATGAATTGTCTAAACAAACAGGATAGTTGAAACGAGAGCAAGAAAACATTTAGTATAAATAATGGAGGATCACAGTATGAACGGAAATACATACGACGTAGTGATTATCGGAGGTGGCGTCATCGGCAGCAGCATCGCCAGAGCGCTTTCGAAATATGAGTGCCGCACCGTGCTTCTGGAAAAAGAAGAGGATGTCTGCTCCGGCACATCGAAGGCAAACAGTGCTATCGTCCATGCGGGCTATGACGCAAAGACAGGTTCTTTAAAAGCAAAGCTCAATGTAAAAGGCAACGCCATGATGGGAGATTTATCCAAAGAACTCGATTTTGATTTCAAGCGGAATTCCTCCCTGGTACTCTGCTTCGCGCAGGAGGACCTCCCGGCGCTGCAGGCACTCTATGAGAGAGGCGTGGCAAACGGTGTGCCGGATATTTCCATTCTGACCGGCGATGAGGTCCGCAAGATGGAGCCGAACGTCAGCGGGGAGGTTGTGGCAGCGCTCTATGCACCGACTGGCGGCATCGTATGTCCATTTGGTCTGACGATCGCGCTGGCAGAGAATGCCTGTGATAACGGCGTTGAATTTGTATTCAACACAAAAGCAGAAAAAGTTGAAAAAACGACAGAAGGATACCGTGTGATAACCAACAACGGTGTCTTCGAGACAAAATATGTCGTGAACGCAGCCGGCGTGTATTCTGACGAGATCCACAACATGGTTTCGGAAAAGAAGCTTCACATTGTGCCGCGCCGCGGCGAGTACTGCCTGCTCGATAAAGAGGCAGGCAACCACGTATCAGCGACTGTCTTCCAGCTTCCGGGCAAGTATGGCAAGGGAATCCTCGTCAGCCCGACGATTCACGGAAATCTCTTAGTCGGACCGACCGCGGTGGATCAGGAAGATAAGGACGGAACCTACACGACCGCCGAGGGACTGGCAGAGGCATGTGAGAAGGCAGCCAAGAGTGTCAACAACATTCCGTTCCGTCAGGTCATAACATCCTTTGCAGGACTGCGTGCCCATGAGGATGGGGATGATTTCGTGATTGGTGAGGCAGAGGATGCTCCGGGCTTTTTTGACGCAGCAGGCATTGAGTCTCCGGGACTTTCGAGTGCCCCGGCTATTGGCCGGTGGCTGGCTGAAAAAGTGGCAGAGAAATTGCATGCGGCAAAGAAGGAAGACTGGAACGGCAGAAGAAAAGGCATCGTACGCCCGGAGCTTTTAAGTAAGGAGGAACGGGCAGAGCTGATCCGCAGGAATCCGTCTTACGGCACGATCATCTGCCGCTGTGAGAACGTCAGTGAGGGCGAGATTGTGGACGCCATCAACAGAACCCTGGGCGCAAAGTCCTTAGATGGCATCAAGCGCCGCGTGCGTCAGGGCATGGGACGCTGTCAGGCTGGCTTCTGCACACCGCGAACCATGGAAATTCTTTCAAGAGAACTTGGAATCAGCATGGAAGAGGTCTGCAAGAATGCACCGGGATCTGAAATGCTGAAGGGTCATAAATAAGGGGGGAGCAATCATGAAACATGACATTGTAATCATCGGAGGCGGACCGGCAGGCCTGGCAGCGGCAGTGGCAGCAAGAAAAGCCGGTATTCAGGATATTCTTATTCTTGAGCGTGACAGCAGCCTTGGCGGAATTTTAAATCAGTGCATCCATAATGGTTTTGGCCTTCACACTTTTAAGGAAGAGCTGACCGGACCGGAGTATGCAGCGCGTTATATTGCCATGGCAGAGGAGGCGAAAATCCCATACCGTTTAAATACCATGGTCATTGATATCAATGAAAAACGAGAGGTAACCGTGATCAGCCGTGAACACGGCATGGAAACCATAGAAGCAGGGGCTGTGATCCTTGCCATGGGCTGCCGGGAACGCCCGAGAGGTGCCCTGAACATTCCTGGATACCGTCCGGCCGGTATTTATTCTGCCGGAACTGCACAGCGTCTGATGAACATCGAAGGCTATAGTGTGGGAAAAGAGGTTGTGATCCTTGGCTCTGGTGATATCGGACTGATCATGGCCCGCCGTATGACCCTGGAAGGCGCAAAAGTCAAGGTTGTAGCAGAGCTGATGCCGTATTCCGGCGGTTTAAAGAGAAACATCGTCCAGTGTCTGGATGATTACGGAATTCCATTAAAGCTCAGCCATACGGTAGTGGATATCCAGGGCAAAGAGCGTGTGACCGGCATTACCCTGGCCCAGGTGGGCCAGGACCGTAAGCCGATCCCTGGCACTGAAGAGCATTACAGCTGCGATACCCTGCTCCTGTCTGTTGGTCTGATCCCGGAAAACGAGCTGACTAAAGAAGCAGGCGTAAAGATGAACCAGGTTACCTCCGGACCGGATGTTAACGACCAGCTGGAAACCAGGAGGGCGTATTTGCGTGCGGCAATGTCCTGCACGTGCACGACTTGGTTGATTATGTATCTGAGGAAGCTACACTCGCAGGAAGCAATGCAGCTGCATACGTGGAAAAGCAGCGCGGAGAGAAAACAGAGCAGGCCCAGCCACATGTGGCAGTCTTAAAGGCTGAGAACGGTGTGCGTTATACCGTTCCGCAGACGATCGATGTGAACAACATGAAGGAT
>ERZ773164.1774-NODE-1774-length-20236-cov-19.843120_pt1 | contig 20236 bp, 17 predicted proteins | sample MGYA00511917_ERZ773164 | MGnify/ENA primary metagenome ERZ773164 (study PRJEB29015, sample SAMEA2737847) | human gut metagenome | biome: human gut; feature: human-associated habitat; material: faeces | place: China | collected 2012 ...
ACCGTTATCCTCTGTTTCTCCCTGTTCAAATCCGGCGCACTGGCGAAGTCGATATTCTCCGCGCATTAGCGGCGTGTCAAGGGTAGGGTGGAGATTTTCAGAGCGAAGCGGCGAAAATACGACCCGACCTTGACGCGGATAACCCCCATATAATACGGGCGGGCAAAGGGCAAAGATTGACCTTTGCCTTGATTACCCTTATGGGAAGTTACAGCAACACCAAACCCAGAGAAAGGAGGTTTTCACTTGGCGTATGTACCCGTACCCAAAGACTTATCCAAAGTCAAGACAAAAGTAGCGTTCAACCTTACCAAACGGCAGATTGTATGTTTTGCGGCGGCTCTCCTGTTCGGCTTGCCGCTTTTCTTTCTGCTCAAAGACAGCACAGGCACAAGCCTTGCGTCTATGGCTATGATTGCTGTCATGCTGCCCTGTTTCCTGTTCGCCATGTATGAAAAGCATGGACAGCCCCTTGAAGTAGTGGTGAAGAACATCATTCAGACGAAATTCATAGCCCCCAAAGAACGACCATACAGGACAGACAACTTTTATTCCGTCTTAGAACGGCAGAGAAAACTTGAAAAGGAGGTATCAGCGATTGCAAAAGGAAACACGAAGAAACAGCGCGGCGGGAAGCGCAAAGCCTAACCCGCCCCGCAAGCTCACCCGCGCCGAGAAAAAGCAGATTGCGGAAATCATCAGACAGGCAAAGGGCGACGGGAAAGCGCACACCGCGCAGCAGACAATCCCCTATATCCAGATGTACCCGGACGGTATCTGCAAGGTTACGGGACGGAAATACTCAAAGACCGTCGCCTTTGAAGATATTAACTATCAGCTTGCACAGGCAGACGACAAGACCGCCATTTTTGAAAACTGGTGCGACTTCCTCAACTACTTTGACGCTTCCGTTTCGGTGCAGCTCTCTTTCATCAATCAGGGGACGCAGCGGGGCGAAGCGGAAAAAGCGGTCAATATCCCGGCACAGGAGGACGCTTTCAATTCTATCCGCACAGAATACCGGGATATGCTGAAAAACCAGCTTGCAAAGGGAAACAACGGGCTTGTCAAGGCAAAATATATCACCTTTGCCATTGAAGCCGACAGTCTGGGCGCGGCGAAATCCCGCCTTGCCCGTATCGAAACGGACGTACTGAACAACTTTAAGCTCTTGGGCGTAGCTGCCCGCCCCATGACAGGCTATGAACGCCTTAAAATGCTGCATGGAATTTTCCACCCGGAGGGCGGGCAGTTTTCCTTTGATTTTTCATGGCTTGCCCCGTCCGGGCTTTCCACAAAGGACTTTATCGCCCCGTCCTCTTTCCGTTTTGGCGAGGGGCGGTATTTCCGCATGGGGCGCAAAATCGGCGCGGTTTCATTCCTTGAAATCCTTGTGCCGGAATTAAACGACCGTATCTTATCCGACATTCTGGACTTGGAAACGGGCGTTATCGTCAATCTGCATATCCACAGTATCGACCAGACCGAAGCCATAAAGACAATCAAGCGGAAGATAACCGACCTTGACAAAATGAAAATCGAGGAACAGAAAAAAGCGGTACGCAGCGGCTATGACATGGATATTATCCCGTCCGACCTTGCCACTTTCGGCAGCGAAGCGAAAAATCTCTTACAGGACTTGCAGAGCCGGAATGAAAGAATGTTCCTCTTGACATTCCTTGTGGTGAACATGGCAGACACAAAAAGGAAACTGGAAAATGACGTGTTCGCGGCGGCGGGCATTGCACAGAAGAACAACTGCGCCTTAACCCGCCTTGACTACCAACAGGAAGCGGGGCTTATGTCCTCTGTACCGCTTGGGGAGAACCTTATCCCCATTCAAAGGGGGCTTACCACATCAAGCACCGCTATCTTTATCCCCTTTATCACACAGGAGCTTTTCCAGACGGGCGCGGCTTTATACTACGGCTTAAACGCCCTGTCTAACAACATGATACTCTGCGACCGCAAGCAGCTAAAGAACCCCAACGGCTTAATCTTGGGTACGCCGGGAAGCGGGAAATCCTTTGCAGCCAAACGGGAAATGACAAACGCTTTCCTCATTACCGACGACGACATAATTATCTGCGACCCGGAAGCAGAGTATTTTTCCCTTGTGCAGCGGCTTGACGGGCAAGTGATACGCTTATCCCCTACGGGCAATGGCATTGACGGGAAGCCCCAGTATGTAAACCCTATGGATATTAACCTCAACTATTCCGAGGACGACAGCCCCCTTGCGCTGAAATCCGACTTTATCCTCTCCCTCTGCGAGCTTGTCATAGGCGGCAAGGAGGGCTTGCAGCCCGTCGATAAGACCGTCATTGACCGCGCCGTTAGGAACGTGTACCGCCCTTTCCTTGCAGACCCCGCCCCGGAGAAAATGCCGATTTTGGGCGACCTCTACAACGAGCTTTTGAAGCAGCCGGAGCCGGAAGCGGCGCGTATCGCGGCGGCGTTGGAGCTGTATGTTTCCGGGAGCCTTAACGTCTTTAACCACAGGACGAATGTAGAGCTTTCAAACCGCCTTGTCTGCTTTGACATCAAGCAGCTTGGGAAGCAGCTCAAAAAGTTAGGTATGCTCATTGTGCAGGACCAGGTATGGAACCGCGTCACCGTCAACCGGGCAGAAAGGAAATCCACCCGGTATTTTATGGACGAATTTCATCTTCTCTTGAAAGAGGAACAGACCGCCGCCTATTCCGTTGAAATCTGGAAGCGTTTCCGTAAATGGGGCGGCATACCCACAGCCATTACGCAGAACGTCAAAGATTTGCTTGCTTCCCGCGAAGTGGAGAACATCTTTGAAAACTCTGATTTTGTCCTCATGCTCAATCAGGCGGCGGGCGACAGGGCTATCCTTGCAAAGCAGCTCAACATTTCCCCGCAGCAGATGAAATATGTCACCCACACCGAAGCGGGCGAGGGGCTTATCTTCTACGGGAACGTGGTGCTGCCCTTTGTAGACCGCTTTCCGAAAGACACCGAGCTTTACCGGGTAATGACGACAAAGTTATCTGACATGTCAGATAATTTGGTTAATTCGACGAGTAACATTATTCGATAAGTCATAAAACCTCCTTAAAAATAGTGCATTTAATTGAAACTTCTTGAATAACAATAGTCCTTCTGATATCTGCTTTATAATGAAATTGTGTCAATTAGACAACAAATATCAAGGAGGTTATCAGATGGATAATTGTAAAAAATTTAGCGACTTGACAGTTCGGTTACAAGCGCTGTTTAAGTCAGCATCCTACAGTGAAAGTACTGTTAAGGACATGGACTTCATTCTCCGGGCGTTTACCAGTTACATGAACGCTAATGGCATGGATGAGTATTCGCCGGAGATTGGAGAAAACATGATTCGCTATTGCGAAGAAACACTAAAGGTCTGTGATTCCAGAGTTTCACGAGCAAAAGGAATCGTAGCAAAGCTAAATCGGCTATATCAGGGGCTCGATGGCGAAGAAGCTTTATGGACTGATAAAACCGTACCTGTCGAATTGCCGGACAGCCTGTCAAAAGCTTTGGATTCATTCATTTTGCATTGTCGTCACAATGGAAACAAGGACACCACGCTCCACTACAAGCGGTGGATTTGCAGCCGATTTCTAAAAAATCTAGAAATCCTCGGATGTCACTGCCTGCAAAGTATGAACGGAGAACTGATTCAGTCTGCATTTTTACAACTCGGCTATCTTCGTTATTGGGAAAGGGTTGGCCCGTTTCTACATTACCTGTTTGAAAGCGGACAAATTCAAAGAGATTTTTCCAAGTTGATTGTGAATCGAAAAAAATACTCTCCACAACCAACCGTGTATACACAGGAAGAAGTTTCTGTCATCGAAGATTCCGTTGATTGCAGTACGACAGCCGGTATCAGAAATTATGCAATCCTTTTATTGCTATCCCGTTATGGTATCCGTTCCCGTGATATTTCCGCTTTGCTGTTTGAAAACCTTGATTTTAAGAATAACAGGATTCGATTTACACAGCAAAAGACCGGAGAACCATGGGAAATGGAGCTGTTCACGGAAGTAAAAGCCGCATTGCTGGATTATATCCAGACTGCACGTCCGAACGTTCCGAACTGTCAAAACGTATTCCTGACAGCGGTGATTCCATACAAACCATTAGACAGTTATGCGATAAATACGGCAGTAGGAATGCTCGTTGCCAAATCAGATGTCAACATTTCAGAAAAAAGGCATGGAAGTCGTGCATTCAGATCCTCGATTGCAAGCAACATGGTCAATGACAGGATTTCAACAGAAGTTGTTCGTAAAGTGTTGGGCCATGGTACAAAACACGCAATCCGCCACTATACCCGGATGGATGTGGAAAATATGCGCTTGTGTCCACTCCCCGCACCAAAGCCAAGCGGTATTTTTTCGGAACTGCTTTCCTGGAAGGAGGATGATGTTCATGTTTAACAGTTCTCTTGCTCAGGAAATGACAGCGTATATCGAGTTGAGAAGTGCCGCTTTTTCTGATTCCCCGGTCTCTAATGATAAAAGAGTATTGCTGTCTTTAGATCAATATTTAGTCCGAGCAGGATTTCAGGAGAAAAGCCTGACGGAAGAAGTCCTGGCAGGCTGGGCAAAAACGCTTTCCGGAAAGAGCAAAACGGTAAAAGAAAAGCTGGGTGTGGTGCGTGGCTTCGGAAAATATCTGAATGCAATGGGATATGTTTCATTTCTTCCAACGCTACCCAAAGTGAAGTCGGATTACATCCCATACATTTTTTCCGATGAGGAAGTGGATTTGATCTTTCATTATGCTGACAACATGAAACCTATAAATCCAAAGTCATGCAGCTCCTATTTTCAGTTGAAAATACCTATGGCTTTGCGGATCATTTACAGTTGCGGAACACGGCTTCAGGAGACAATGGCTCTCCAACGAAAAGACATCGACTTTAAGAATAGAACACTTTTCTTGAAAAATACCAAGTTCTCCAAGGAGCGGCTGATTCCTGTTCATGATTCTCTTATTGCAATCCTGGAACGCTACTGTTTCGCTTTGGGGATTATGCATCAGCCGGATGCATTCCTTTTTCCTGGTAAAAAGCCAGGAACTCACTATACCACCCGACAGATGGATACGTGGTTTTCAGAAATCCTGAAATCAGCAGGGATCGACCAGCGTGAGAGAGCTCCCCATGAACGTGGAGCCTGTTTGCATTGCTTTCGCCATCTTTTTGTTTTGAAGTCGATGCAGCGACTTGAATCAGCGGGACATCCTGTGGATGTGAACGACTTGCTTTTACCAACTTACCTTGGTCATGAATGCTTGCTTGACACCGACAAATATATGCGTTTTTCTGGTGTTCAGGTTCCAGAGTCTCTCGATGTATTTGAGACATTTACCGCAGGGCTGATCCCAAATGTGGAGGTGCCGTATGAGGAAGAGTAATTCTGAACACGAATTCATCCCTCTGCTGGGAAGATTCTTCACCGAATATCTGCCTGTTTCCGTGAATGCAAGTCCGAATACCATTGCTTCCTATAAATGTGCTTTCCGTTTACTGTTTCAATATCTTGATGAAGAAACAGAGATAAAGATCGGACATATCACATTTGAGATGTTGGATTTTGATCTCCTCACAAAATATTTCGACTGGCTGATAAGCACAAGGAAGAATAGCAGGACTACTGCAAAGCAAAGACTGGCGGCATTAGCTTCGTTCGCTGATTATTCAGAAAGCAGAAATCTCGAAGCCGCTTATGCTTTCAAAAACAGTCTAAAAAAAATTTCAAAGAAAACATTCCGTAAGGTAAAAAGCAGACAGAGAAATTCGTTTACCAGAGAAGAACTCGCAGTGCTATTTTCACTTCCTGATACTACGGAAAAACTTGGCTGGAGAGATCTTGTTCTTTTGTCAGTAATGTATTCCAGCGGAGCACGTGCCCAGGAAATCTGTAATCTTACCGTTAAGGATGTTGTGCATGATGGAAAAGGAAATGCAATTCTCACTCTGATTGGCAAAGGAGAAAAATCCCGTCGGGTAAAGATCACTTTTGATGCGACTCAACTTTTGGACAAGTATATTGCCTCAAGGAGGATTGGCATGAAGCCAGATGTTCATATCTTTCCGAGTCAGAGAAATGAACATTTGTCGGTGGCTGCAATCGAAGAAATCTACGAGAAATACATTCAGAAGGCAAAAGCCGCACATCCTGAGATGTTTTGTCGTGGTCCATATACCCCTCATGTCATGAGACATACAACAGCAACACATTTGATTGAGTCCGGGGTTCCGTTGGCTATTGTAAAAAATATCCTCGGTCACACATCAATACAGACAACACAAATTTATCTGGATATATCCCAACAGACCGTTGACCGTTCAATGGAGCAATGGAACGAAAAATGGTTTTCACAGAACAATCCAGATGAAACAACACTGCCACTGGAGAAGAATGCCATTCCAGACTTTCTCAAATAGCAGTGTATTATTATTCGAGGAGAATAGTTAAAGTCCTTGTATTTATGAGGATTTTTCTATTTTCCTTGAATAACGTAACTCACTTAATTAACGAAGCCGGAGGAAGTGGGCGAAGCATGAACGGGCTGAAAACTGACACCATCATCAACCGGGACGCGCTCTATGCTTTGCAGGAGCTTCCAGAGGAAAGCGTACACTGTTGTGTCACAAGCCCGCCCTACTATGCGCTTAGGGATTACGGGCTTGATATGCAGATTGGGCGGGAGGACACGCCGGAGCAGTACATTGACAGGCTGACCGAGGTTTTCCGCGAGCTGCGCCGGGTACTGCGTTCTGACGGCACTTTCTGGCTGAATATCGCGGACACTTACTGCGGCACAGGGAACAAGGGCTACCATGCAGACCCGAAGAACCCGAAAGGGAGGAACGGACAGCAGATTGCAAGAAACAACCGCGTTTCCGGCTGCAAACAAAAGGACTTAATCGGTATCCCTTGGCTTTTAGCTTTTGCCCTACGCGCTGACGGGTGGTATTTACGGAGCGATATTATCTGGCAGAAAGAAAACCCCATGCCGGAGAGCGTGAAAGACCGCCCTACCCGCTGCTATGAACATATCTTTCTGCTTACGAAGTCAAAGAAATATTTCTATGACGCAGCCGCCATAGCCGAGCCGTTAGCCCCCACAACGGCGGCGCGGTACCGCACTGGGCGCAGCGCGGGACAGAAATATGCGGACGAAGTACCCGGACAGGGGAACATACAGGGGCTTAACCGGGCGCGAAGCGGCAGCTACTACGACGAAGCCCTCATGCCGACCATGCGGAACAGGCGGGACGTGTGGCTTATCAATACCGTTCCCTACAAGGGCGGGCATTTTGCCGCGTTCCCGCCAAAACTTGCCGAAACCTGTATCAAGGCGGGCTGTCCGAAAGGCGGCGTTGTGCTTGACCCCTTTTTCGGCAGCGGTACGACGGGGGCAGCCGCAAGGCAGCTTCACAGGCATTATATAGGCATTGAGATAAACGCCGAGTATTGCGCCCTTGCAAGGGCGCGGATTGGAGGGACAGAAAAATAAAACAGTATAGAGCGCGTGAAAAAGTCACGCAGAAAATGACCCGCGAGGGGGCTGTCGAGGTAAACGCCGCCACCGGGAAAAAGAAACGTATCAGCAAGCGGATAAGGGACGCGGACTTTGTAAAGACCGAAGCCCCGCAGCAGCCGGAACAGGCAGCGCAGACCATACCGGGCGGCGCAGCTCCCGCGCCCACAGCCGACGCGCCGCCGCTTCCCCATGCGACGGGGGCAGAACGGGAACAGGACACCGCAGCAGCCGAGCGCGTCTTGGAGCGTATCGACGGGGCGCGTACCAGAAAGACAAGCAAAAAGGCGGCGAGGAAAGCACAGGCAGAAGCCACAGCAAAAGAAAAATCTTCCCGCTTGCAGTTTACCGACGAGGAACGGGCAACACCGGAGCTTGAAAAGTATATCCGAAAATCGGACAAAGCAGCCGACCGTCTGGACGCGGCAAAGGCGGCTATCCCCAAAGAAAAGAAACTTGTACGGGAGCGCACCTTTGACGAAGCTACCGGGAAAGGCAAGACCCGCCTACGCTTTGAGGAACGGGAAAAGCCCATAGGAAAGAATAAGCCCCACAATAACCCGCTATCCCGCCCCGCACAGGAAGCGGGTATTTTCGTCCACAACAAGATACATTCCGTTGAAAAGGACAATTCCGGCGTTGAGGGGGCGCACAAATCCGAAGAACTGGCAGAGCGCGGCGCAAAGTACGGGGTGCGGAAAGTCAAGGAGGGCTACCGCAGCCACAAGCTCAAACCCTACCGGGCGGCGGCAAAGGCAGAGAAAGCGGCGTTCAAGGCGAATGTGGATTTCCAGTACCACAAAGCCCTGCATGACAATCCGCAGATTGCGGGCAATCCCCTTTCCCGCTTCATGCAGAAGCAGCAAATCAAGCGGCAGTATGCAAAGGCAGCAAGGAAAGGCGGCGCAAAAACGGCGCAGAAAGCCGCAGAGAACACCCGCAAGGCAGCAAAGAAAACAGCCGAGGAAACCAAACGGGCAATCGCTTTTGTAGGGCGTCACCCGGCGGGCGTATGTATCGCCGTTGCCGCGCTGCTCTTATTCATCATGGTATCGGCGGGGCTTTCCTCTTGCGGTTCCATGTTCTCCGGCTTGATGAACGGCATACTTGGGACTTCCTACACGTCGGAGGACAGCGACCTTGTGGCGACGGAAAATAATTACGCCGCAAAGGAAAACGAGCTTCAGCAACAGATTGACAATATCGAAAGCACCCACCCCGGCTATGACGAATACCGCTATGACCTTGACAGTATCGGGCATAACCCCCATGAGTTAGCGTCCTACCTCACCGCCCTTTTACAGACCTACACCCCGCAGAGCGCACAGGCAGAACTAAACCGCGTCTTTGCCATGCAGTACACTTTGACGCTGACGGAAGAAACGGAAATCCGTTACCGCACAGAAACAAGCACAGACCCGGAAACGGGGGAAACGACCACCGAGGAAGTACCCTACGAGTACCATATCCTCAATGTGAAGCTGACGAACAAGCCCATTTCCGAGATTGCGGAGGAACTTCTAACGCCACAACAGCTTGAAATGTACCGCGTCTATCTGGAAACAAGCGGAAACAAACCGCTGATTTTCGGCGGCGGCTCCCCCGATATGGGCGCGTCCGAGGATTTAAGCGGCGTACAGCTTGTAAACGGCACACGCCCCGGCAACACCGCCGTTGTAGACCTTGCGAAGCGGCAAGTCGGCAACGTGGGCGGGCGACCCTATTGGAGCTGGTACGGATTTAACAGCCGCGTGGAATGGTGCGCCTGTTTCGTTTCATGGTGCTACAATCAAGCCGGAAAGAGCGAGCCGCGCTTTGCCGGGTGTCAGTCACAGGGCGTACCCTGGTTCCAGTCACGCGGGCAATGGGGCGCGAGGGGCTATGAGAATATCGCCCCCGGCGACGCTATCTTTTTCGACTGGGACGGGGACGGGAGCGCAGACCATGTGGGGCTTGTTATCGGAACGGACGGGGAGCGCGTCTATACCGTCGAGGGCAATTCCGGCGACGCCTGCAAGATAAAGAGCTACCCCGTCAATTACTCCTGTATCAAAGGCTATGGGCTGATGAACTGGAATTAACATATTTTTGAGCAAAGAAAGGAGAAATTTATTTATGGCTATGAACAAAATTGAACGTATCGACAAAGAGATTGCAAAGACCCGCGAGAAAATCACCGAGTACCAGAACAAATTAAGGGGGCTTGAAGCGCAGAAAACCGAAGCGGAAAACCTGCAAATCGTACAGCTTGTGCGCTCCATGCGCCTTTCCCCGCATGAGCTTTCCGCTATGCTTTCCGGGGGCGGTATTCCGGGCATGGAAGCCGCGCCGGGCTACCCCGCAGAACCCGCAGACCACGACACCGAAGAAATGGAGGACACCGAGAATGAATAAGAAAATCTTTAGAACCTTGACCGCACTTTGCGCCGCCCTTGTACTTATGGGCGGCTTTTCCGTCACCGCCTTTGCACAGACCCCGGAGGGCGAGGACGCTACCAATGACAGCGGCGTTGTCTACGAGGAACCCCAAAAGGAAGAACCCCTCACCCCAGACGGGAACGCGACCCTTGTAGACGATTTCGGCGGCAACAAGCAGCTTATCACCGTAACGACCAAAAACGGCAATTACTTTTATATCCTTATCGACCGGGACGACGAGGGCGAGGACACCGTACATTTCCTTAATCAAGTGGACGAAGCCGACCTCTTAGCACTTATGGAGGACGGAAGCACCGAAGCAGCCCCGCCCGCCGTTTGCAGTTGCACCGAGAAATGCGAAGCCGGAAAGGTAAATGTGAGTTGCCCCGTCTGCAAGGACAACATGACCGCTTGCAGCGGCAAGGAAGCAGAGCCGGAAACAGAAGAACCAACGGAGCCGCCCAAAGAAAAAGGCAATACAGGCGGGCTTATGCTTTTCCTTGTCGTGGCACTTCTTGGCGGCGGGGGCGCACTCTACTATTTTAAGTTTATGAAACCGAAGCAGAGCGTCAAGGGCGACACCGACCTTGAAGATTTCGACTTTGACGACTACGACGAGGACGAGCCGGAGCCGGACGAGGGGGACGGGCTTTCTGATGAAGAACAGGAGGACGCATGACCCTGTTTACCGACAATCCCTTTGAAAAGATGATGATACAAAGACCGGGCGGGCGGCGTGACAATGCGCCGCCCGTTCCCCATTCCCCGGCTTGCGCTTCCTGCCCGTACAAAGGGCAGCTCCCTTGTGTGGGCTACTGTCTGAAACAGGTACAGGAGAAAAAGGCAAGCGAGCCGGAACGCTGAAAGGAGGATTTTTTCATGGCACTTAGACTTGTGATTGCAGAAAAGCCGAGCGTGGCGCAGACTATCGCCGCCGCGCTTGGCGTTAAGGAAAAGAAAGACGGATTTATCGAGGGCGGCGGCTACCTCATTTCATGGTGCGTCGGGCATTTGGTACAGCTTGCGGAAGCTGCCGCCTACGGGGAGCAATATAAAAAATGGAGCTTTGAGAGCTTACCCATTCTGCCGGAGGAATGGCAGTACACCGTTGACCCGGACAAGGGGAAGCAATTCAAAACCCTAAAAGAGCTTATGCACCGCGACGACGTTTCCGAAGTGGTAAATGCGTGTGACGCGGGGCGCGAGGGAGAATTGATTTTCCGCTTTGTCTACGAAACGGCGGGCTGCAAAAAGCCCATGCGCCGCTTGTGGATTTCCTCAATGGAGGACGGGGCGATTAAGGCGGGCTTTGCTTCCCTCAAAGACGGGCGGGACTATGACGCGCTCTTTGCGTCTGCCCTCTGCCGCGCAAAGGCTGACTGGCTTATCGGCATTAACGCCACCCGGCTTTTCTCCTGCCTGTATGGAAAGACCTTGAACGTGGGGCGCGTCCAGACCCCGACCTTAAAAATGCTCACCGACCGGGACGCGGCTATCTCCCATTTCCAGAAAGAAAAATATTACCATGTGCGCTTATGTCTATCCGGTGCGGAAGCGGCAAGCGATAGGATTTCAGACAAGGCAGAAGCCGACGCGCTGAAAGGGGCTTGCGAAGCGGAAAAGGCGGTATGCGTTTCCCTCACCAGAGAGAAGAAAACCGCAACCCCGCCAAAACTCTTTGACCTTACCTCTTTGCAGCGGGAAGCGAACCGTATTTTCGGCTACACCGCGAAGCAGACCCTTGACCTTGCACAATCCCTTTATGAAAAGCGGCTCTTGACATATCCGAGGACGGACAGCAGCTTCCTCACCGACGACATGGGCGGCACCGCAGCGGGCATTATCACGCTGCTTTGTGAAAAGCTCCCCTTTATGGAGGGCGCAGACTTCACGCCGGAGGTTGCAAAAGTATTAGACAGCAAGAAAGTATCAGACCACCACGCAATCATTCCCACTATGGAACTTGCAAAGGCTGACCCGGACGCGCTGCCGGAAAGCGAGAAAAATATCCTTACCCCTGCGGGGGCGCGTCTGCTCCTTGCCACCGCCGAGCCGCATATCTTTGAAGCGGTTACGGCGGTTTTCTCATGCGCCGGGACAGACTTCACCGCAAGGGGAAAAACCGTACTTGCGGACGGTTGGAAAGAGATTGAACGCAGATACCGGGCGACGCTGAAAGATAAGCCCGAAGCAGAGGACGGGGAAAATGCAGACGTGACGCTGCCGGAGCTTTCCGAGGGACAGAACTTTCCTAACCCCGCCGCAAAAGTAACGGAGCATACCACGACACCGCCAAAGCCCCACAGCGAAGCAAGCCTTTTGTCGGTTATGGAACGCGCCGGGAACGGGGACACCGACCCGGACGCGGAACGCCGGGGGCTTGGCACTCCCGCCACCCGCGCCGCCGTCATTGAAAAACTGGTAAAGGGCGGCTTTGCGGAGTGCAAGGGGAAGCAGCTTATCCCCACGCAGAACGGAGCCGCCCTTATATCAGTGCTGCCGGATATGCTCACTTCCCCGCAGCTTACCGCAGAATGGGAAAACAATCTGACGCAGATAGCAAAGGGAGCCGCAGACCCCGGCGAATTTCTGTCCGGCATTGAAGCTATGGCGCGGGAGCTTGTGCAGACACACGCCGCAGCACTGGACGGGAAAAAGGATTTGTTCCGGGAGGAAAAGCCCTCTGTCGGCAAATGCCCCCGTTGCAGTTCCCCCGTCCATGAGGGGAAGAAAAACTATTATTGCAGCAACAGGGAATGTGCCTTTGTCATGTGGAAGAACGACCGTTTCTTTGAGGAACGCAAGACCGCTTTTTCCGCGAAGATTGCCGCCGCTCTCCTTAAATCCGGCAAGGCGAATGTGAAGAAGCTCTATTCCCCGAAAACAGGCAAGACCTACGACGGAACTATCGTTTTGGCTGACACTGGCGGGAAATACGTCAACTACCGTATCGAAGTGCAGAAGAACTAAAAACTGGAATAGCAAGCATAGGAAGCGGGTACCCACTTCCGTAAATCCCTGTCCTGCCGCTGACGCGCCGGACGGGGATTTTGCTTGTTGGGAAGTTTCCCAAACCCTCTTTTTGCGGAGGGCTTCACCCTCTGAAAATCTTCAAAAAACTTTGGCAGAAATGCGGGTGTGCCGTAGTAGGCTATGCAGCCAAAAAAATGCAGCTTATGACGCTGACGCAGAGAAAGGAGGTTTTCATTTATGGCAAGTTTACGGGACACCGTAAAGGACTATCAAGACGAGCTTAGGGGCGGTATCGCGTGGGTAGCGTTCTGGAAACAGGGGCGTTCATGGAACGCGGAATATTTTCATCTTGATATGGACGACACCCTCTACCCGGAGGACAGGAGCCGGTTAGAGGAAATCAAAAGCGCCGACCCCGCCGCCGTTATCTTAAACGGCTACTATTGCGGGCATTTAGGCGAGGACATGAGCCTTGACGAGCTGACCGCCGGAGTGCGCTACCACTACGAAAACAGCATGAACGACATTGACGGTTTTATCGGGGCGCATGACGACAGGCTTCCCCCGGAGGTTATCGAGGAAGCGAGGGCAGCCGCCCATGAAGCGGGGCTTCCCTTTTCCGAAAAGCCCTACCGGGACGGGGAGGATTTTAACCCCTATGTATTTGACGGGAGCATGAGCGTTGAAGATTTTGAGCTTATGCACCGCATGATTGAAAAAGAAAGGAGCGAACAAATGGCAGAACCGATTTTAAGCGGCTATCTTTCCAATCTTGGGAAGTACACCGAGGGCAGACCCGCGGGCGAATGGGTGACGTTCCCCACGACTGCCGAACATCTGAAAGAAGTCTTTGACCGTATCGGGATTGACTTCAAGCATTACGAGGAATGGCATTTCACAGAATTTCAATCCCCTATCCCCGGCTTGCCGGAACATTTAAGCGAGTATTCCCACCCCGACGAGCTGAACTATTTAGGGAAGCTCTTGGAAATGCAGTTTGACGACGACCGAGAGAAATTCATTGCAGCCATTGAATACGGCGACCATGCCGACAGCTTACAGGACATTATCAACCTTGCACAAAACCTTGACTGCTACTGGCTTTATCCGTCCGTCCACAATGAAGAAGAATACGGGCGTTATCTGGTTGATGAACTGGAAGAACCCGAACTTCCCGAAGAAGCAAAAAAGTATTTCATGTATGAGGAATACGGGCGGGACGCTTCCATTAACGACGACGGTATGTTTACCGAAAAGGGCTATATCTACAATAACCGCAACACCTTTACAGAATGGTACGACGGGCGCGACGTGCCACAGGAATACCGGGTAACGCCGCAGCCCCCGCAGCGGTCACGCCCCGACCCGGAAAAGGTAGAAATGGACGCAGCCGCGCCGGGGCAGAGAACCGCACAGACCGCAGAGCAGCCACAGGAGCCACGCCCGGTTATCCCTATCGTGTTGACGAGCGAGAAGCCCGCCGAGAAATTAAAAGAGATTACCGACCGTCTGGAACAGGGTATTGCGGAACTCTTTGACAGCGAGCGTTACAAGGAATATCTGAAAGTCATGTCAAAATTCCATAATTACAGCTTCCGAAACACCGTCCTTATCGCCATGCAGAAGCCGGACGCTTCCCTTGTGGCGGGCTTTTCCGCTTGGAAGAACAACTTTGAGCGAAACGTGATGAAAGGGCAAAAGGGAATTAAAATCATTGCCCCGTCGCCCTATAAAATCAAACAGGAAATGCAGAAAATCGACCCGCACACGCAGAAGCCCATAATCGGCAAGGACGGGAAGCCTGTCACCGAGGAAAAGGAAGTCACCATACCCGCCTACAAGGTGGTATCAGTCTTTGACGTTTCCCAGACCGAGGGAAAGGAGCTGCCGGACATTGCCGTTGACGAACTGACAGGCGACGTTGACCGCTACAAGGATTTTTTCGCAGCCCTTGAAAAGACTTCCCCCGTTCCTATCGCCTTTGAGAATATCGAGGGCGGCTCTCATGGCTACTACCACTTGGAGGACAAGCGCATTGCTATCAACGAGGGCATGAGCGAATTACAGACCTTAAAGACCGCCATTCACGAAATCGCCCATGCGAAGCTGCACGACATTGACCTCAACGCGCCAAAGGACGAGCAGCAGCCCCACATTGACCGCCGCACCCGCGAAGTCGAAGCGGAAAGCGTCGCCTATACTGTCTGCCAACATTACGGGCTTGATACGTCGGACTACTCTTTCGGCTACGTCGCCGGGTGGAGCAGCGGGCGGGAGCTGTCCGAGCTGAAAAGCTCCCTTGAAACGATACGCAGCGCAGCCGCCGAGATTATCAATTCAATAGACGAAAATCTTGCGGAGCTGCAAAAGGCACAGGACAAGGAGCAGACCGCCGGACAGGAGCAGCCCACCAGAGAGGAAAAGGCAGCCCCGAAAGAACAGCCGCAGCCGGAAGCCCCGGCAAAGGCAGATACAGCCGGGAAAGAGAAGCCGGAAGCAGCCGCACCGGGAAAATCCGGCGCACAGGAAAAGGCGGGCGCAGCCCCGAAAGAAGCCTTTACCCCGGAAACGATTTACAGAGTGCGCCGGAACCCTTACGGCGACAGCCGGGAAAACAGCCACCTCTTGCAAGCCTATGTGACACAGGAGAACGGGCGGGCGAAAATGGGCGACGTGCTTTATACGGGAACGCCGGAGAAATGCCGCGAGCTTATGGGGCAGCTCAAAAGCGGCGAGCTGACCGAGGGCGACGTAAAGCAGCTTTACGCAAAGGCACAGGAAACGGCGCAGACCGCCGGACAGGACAAAGACACCTTTTCCATTTACCAGATAAAAGGCGGGGACGAAACAAGGGATTTCCGCTTTGAGCCATACGACCGCCTGCAGGCGGCGGGAAATGTGGTTGACAGGGCGAACTATGAGCTTGTCTATTCCGCGCCCCTTGCGCCGGAAACTTCCCTTGAAGATATTTACGCCCGTTTCAATATCAACCACCCCAAAGACTTTAAGGGACACAGCCTTTCCGTTTCGGACGTGGTAGTGCTTCATCAGGACGGACAGGACGCGGCGCACTATGTTGACAGCTTCGGCTATAAGGAAGTGCCGGAGTTTTTACAGGAGCTAAAGCACCTTACCCCGGACGACTTGGAAACGGGCGAAACTGTCAAAACACCGAGAGGGACTTTCCATGTAACCGCCATGAGCCGGGAGCAGATAGAAGCCGCCGGATATGGCTTTCATCATCAATCCGACGACGGAAAGTATCTGATTATGGGGAACGGGACGCGGGCGTTTGCCGTTGCCGCAGAGCAGCCAGAAAAGGCAAACCCCTTGAATCATATCGAGGACACCGTAGAACAGAACGACAACAACTTTGACGGTATCATCAACAACACCCCTACCGTTGACGAACTGGAAGCAAAGGTCAAGGCGGGAGAAACGATTTCCCTTGTTGACCTGGCTAACGCTGTCAAAGCCGACAAGGAACGCGGCAAGGAAGCGAAGCCGGAAAAGAAGCCCTCTATCCGGGCGCAGCTTAGAGCCGACAAGGAAAAGGCGCAGAAGAAAAGCGCAAAGCAGAAGTCACAGGACTTGGAAAGGAGCTGACCCATGCCGGAACAGAGCAAATTTGAAAACGTGGACGTGACCGCTTCCCTTGAAGCGATTATGAAGCAGAATACAGGCTTTTACCAGAGCGACTTGGAGATTGACAAGGAGATTATCGCAAAGGCGGCGGCAAGCCCCCACAGGGAGGACAAGACCCTTTTGTGGTTCTGCCGCCCGTCCGGGACACATTGCTTTCGGGAGCGCGACGTTTTCCTAAAGGACACCGCGCCCCACAATACATGGCGTTTCTACATGGAGCAGACAAGCGACCGCGTACTTGCCTATGCAATCGAGCTGACAGAAAAGGAGCGCGGGAAAATCAAGGGCAATCTGTATGAGCTTGACTATTCCCGCCACTATGAGCGCGTCAAGGAAAAGGAGCTGCCCGCCGATACGGTGAAGCTGATTTATGAGCGTGGGGAAAGGGAGATACCCGCCGGACAGTTCTTCAACGGCAATCCCGATTATGAGCTTGGGAAGTTTGAACGCTTTGAAGCCATACCCAACGACCCGGACGCGCTGCAATCGCTCTTACAGGAAGAACGGCGCAGCCGGGGGCAGCTTTCACCGGGGGATTTCAAGGCGCATATCGCCGCATTGCGGGACGGACTGATTGAAACGGAAGCGCGGCGCATTGTACGGGAAATGAAGCGGCACGACACGCCGAACAGCCCCAACAAGACCCATTTCATGGTAGAGCTTTCCCCGGCGTTCATGCAGCTTGCAGCTACAAAGGACACTGACCGCCTTTTCTCCATGCTGCCCTACAAGACCCTTTCCTTTTCCAAAATCGAGGGCAGACATGGGACGTATGCGCTGAATGACAAGGGGGAGAAGCGGGACAGGGAGATAAGGAAGCCCCGCCCCTCTATCCGGGCGCAGCTTAAAACGGACAAGGCAAAGACCGCCCCGAAAAAGGCGGCGGCAAAGAATAAAAATCACGATTTGGAGGTGTGAACATGACAAAACTGACCGTAGAAGAAACAAACCTTTTGAGCATTTACAAGACAGGGAGCCGACAGGGGCTTATCGTCGCCATGAACGCCGCGCTGCCCTTTATGGACGGGAAAATGCGGGATTTTGCCGCCCGTACCCTTGCCAAAGTGGAGCACATGGGCGAAGCGGAGTTTGCGGAGCTTCCCATTTACGCCGCTGATGAAGTATGAGCGAGGTCAAGCGGCTGACGCCGCCCCAGAGCCGGAAAGTCAACGCCCTTGTACGCCGGACGTGCTGCAACTGCGATAATGGAAACTGTATCTTACTGGACGACGGGGACGAGTGCGTATGTCCCCAGCTCATTTCCTATTCGCTTCTCTGCAAGTGGTTCCGGGTTGCGGTGCTTCCCGCCGATAAACTGCTCTATGCGGAGCTTTACCAGACCGGGGACAGGAAGAAGTGTACCGAGTGCGGCGCGTCCTTTGCGTCAAGCTCTAACAGCGTCAAATACTGCCCCGACTGCCGGAAACGTATCACCCGCAGACAGGCCGCCGAGCGCATGAGGAAAAGACGCTCCACTGTTACGCAGTAGGCGCGGAAAATCCCTTGATTTGCAAGGCTTTCCGGGTGCGAAAATGAAGCGGCAAAGGATTTATACCTTTACCCCCGAAAATGCCGTTCTACTGCGTAACATTCACGAAAACAGCACCCACAAAAAGACAGGGCGCGGAAGTCATATACTGGCTTCCGCGCCCTGTTCTTTTTTTGCCCTTATCCGCGCTCTGTTTCCTTTTCCCGTTCCGGCTGTCTGTCTGCCTGTAAAATGCTGTCAATGTTCTGCTTTATAATGTCATATTCCCGGACTTTCTTTTTCAGCTTCCCATAGTCGGCGTAAAGGGCTTCTTTCTGCGCTTGGAGGGCTTCATATTCCGATTGCAGCGTGGCAAGATTGGGGAGCTTTGTAATGCCCGCCGCTTTCAGCGACCTTGCAGCGGCTTCATGTAAGATAATCGCCTGTTCCTGTCCGGCGCGATACTTCTCCCTGTTCCTTGCCTTGCGGTATGCGTCATAGACGGGCTTTGTCTTTTGGTAGGTGGAAACATTCTTGATAAGCACCGCCATTTCCGCAAGCCGCTTTTCGGCGTTCTTCAATGCGTCTGCCGCCTGTCCGCTTTCCGCTGCCATTTCCTCTATCCGGCTGACTAAATCCGCATACTGTTCAATCTTGTTTTCGGTGAGGAAATTCATAGTCTTTGCCGCCTGTTTCAGATTATGGATTTTCGCCCACTGTTCATAGCCCTTACTCTGCGCCGCCTTGATACTGTTCTCAATGTCGATAAGCAGCGACACGCCGCGCTGCTCTCTGGGAGCTTTGGCGGCGCGGGTACGCTTGCCCGCTATCCGTTCCCTTATGGCTTCCTCTGTATAGTCTGCGCCGAGGGTTTTAAGACGTGTGAAGCGTTCCTGTCCGGGGGCGCGGCATGATACATATTTCCCCGGCTTTATCTCATAGCCCGCCGCCTGTAACCGCTGCAATAATTCCTCAAAACTGGAAACTTGGGGGATAAGCGCGTCAACAGCGGTTTTCAGCTTGCCTTTCCAACTGGTACCCGTCTTTTCTGCCTGGTACTCCGCATAGCTCTTTCCCTTGCTGCCCTTGCCGGGTACGACGACGGACAAGCCATTTTCTCGGCACAGCTTGTCGCTCATGTTCCGTATGCCGTAATAGCTCCTTTTGTTGGAATTGTATTTGTGATGGTCTACGAAATTCACCGCACAGAAAATAATGTGATTGTGGATATGCCCCTTGTCAATATGCGTCGTGAGTACATACTCATGCTGCCCCTTTGTTACCGCGTCGGCAAGCTGCTTTCCTATTTCATGGGCTTTCTGATAATCGACTTCCCCCGGCTCAAAGGATTGTATCAGATGAAAGGCTAAATTGTTCCCCTTTTGGAGTGCTTGGGACAAGGTATATTCAAACTCAATATCTGCCGTTTCATAGGAGCAGCCGAAAGAGGACACAAGCATTTTTCCGTCCGTCTTGTCCGGGTTTTCGATATAGTCAAGGGCTTTGCTTAGAGTGCTTTTAATAGGCTTAATCTTTGTAACCGCCATATCTCCGCAAGCACCCCCTTTATTTCCTCTATGTCCTCTTGGTATGCGTTTCCCGTCGCGTTTACGCGGCGTGCTATCTGATTGACGTTGACGCCGATTTTCTGTATCTCTGCGGTCATTGCCTTTATGTCGGCGTGGTCTATCTGAATGATATACCCGTCAATGGCAATCTTCCGCAGATACGCCGCCATGTTCCGGGTGGGTACGAGCTTCATTTTTTCCAGTATTAAATCCCGTTCCGCTTCCGTCACTCTGAATTTGATTTGCACCGTCCTTTTGCGTCCGTCCATGTGTTCGCTCCTTTCCTTTCCGTTCCGAGGGTTTGGGACACTTCCCAACAAGCCATTTTCAACCGACGCGCCGCAGCGCGGGAGGGGGAAAATACGGAAGTGGGTACCCGCTTCCTATGCTTGCTACGAATGTTTTTATCCTTTAGGCTCTTATCCCTTACTACGGAGAAAAAGCGATTTTGCCAAACTTCCGCAAAAGAAAAACGCTGCAATCTCAAAAAAGATTACAACGCTCTCTAAATCCTGTTCAGTTTTAAGCCGGACATTCCTATTCGCCCTCTTTTTCGACTTCGGAAATCTCTTTTGCCGTTGCGGTCACAATCCGTATGCCTGTATCGCTCATA
>ERZ773164.1789-NODE-1789-length-20085-cov-3.649925_pt1 | contig 20085 bp, 19 predicted proteins | sample MGYA00511917_ERZ773164 | MGnify/ENA primary metagenome ERZ773164 (study PRJEB29015, sample SAMEA2737847) | human gut metagenome | biome: human gut; feature: human-associated habitat; material: faeces | place: China | collected 2012 ...
GAGAGATTCCAGCCAGTACTTAGCAACCATGCCCGCGTAATAACTCGTGCCGCAGGCAAGAATCAGGACGCGTTTGAGGCGCTTAAACATGGCGGGCGTTTCATGTCCGAAGATAGAGCTGGAAATACCGACAACACCTTCCAAGGTATCGGAAATCGCCTGAGGCTGCTCAAAGATTTCCTTCTGCATGTAATGCGTGTACGGTCCGAGCGCAATGTTCTGGCTGAAGCCTTGAACAACCGAGACGGGACGCTCAACGCGGACAAACTGATCGCCCTGAAGATTGTAAATCTCGGCGGACTGCTGCCGAACATCGGCAACATCGCCGTCTTCGAGATAAATATAACGGTCGGTAACGCCGGCTAAGGCCATGGGATCGGAGGCAACGAAGTTTTCGTTTTCTCCTAAAGCAATCACAAGTGGAGCGGCGACGCGTGCCGCGACAATGCGGCCTGATTCATCTTTGCAGGAAATGGCCAAGGCGAAAGCGCCGCGAATGCGGCGCAGCACGTTTTCTACCGCTCCCAGCAAATCGCCTTTGTAATAATAGTGGACTAAGTGAGCAATCACTTCGGTATCGGTCTGACTGACGAATTCGTAGCCTTTACCGATCAGCTCTTCTTTTATGGCGGCGTAATTTTCAATGATGCCGTTATGAACCACGGCAATCTGATTATTGGAAAAAAGCGGATGCGTATTGCGAATTTCAGGTGCCCCGTGTGTAGCCCATCTGGTATGAGCAATACCTGTGGAACCTTTAACTTCGTCTTCTTCCGTTTGTCTGATCAGATCTTGAACACGCTTAACCGTTCTGGAACGCTTAAGCTGACCGTCATCGACGACAGCGACACCGCAGGAGTCGTACCCGCGGTACTCCATGCGACGAAGACCTTCCGTCAGAATGGGAACAATATTTCTATAGCTGACCCCGGCAACAATTCCGCACATAGTTTGATAATCCTTATTTCTTTTTGACCGGGCGTTTCCAGCCCTTAATTTCTGTTTGTTTCACACGACTGATGACAAGTGTGTTGTCATTGACGTCTTTGGTCACTGTCGTTCCTGCGCCCACTGTCGCACCTTTGCCGACTTTCACCGGCGCTACCAGCTGTGTGTCGCTTCCGATAAAACAATCGTCTTCAATAACGGTTCTGAATTTGTTGGTACCGTCGTAGTTGCAGGTAATGGTTCCTGCTCCGATATTGACGCCGGAACCCATCGTTGTATCACCGATATAAGTCAGGTGATTAACTTTCGATCCTTTGCCTATTTCGCTCTTCTTAATTTCGACAAAGTTTCCGATGTGTACTTCATCGGACAAAGCGGTTCCCGGACGCAGGCGCGCAAACGGGCCGATTTTGACCGTGTCTCCGACGACAGCCTGATCAAAGTGCGAGTAAGCATCGATGACCGTTCCATCGCCGATTTTGGTGTTCTTTATGACGCAGTACGGTCCGACGACTACGTTGTCTCCGAGGACCACGTCTCCTTCAAAAATACATCCGACATCGATGAAAACATCTTTGCCGCAGGTTAAGGATCCGCGGATATCGATGCGGTTCTTATCCGCCAGACGAACACCTTTCTCCAGCAGTTCTTTCGCCTGACGGAGCTGAAATGCGCGCTCTAAGCCCTCAAGCTGAACTTTGCTGTTGGCGCCTTCAACTTCCCAAGCATCCTGAGCCTTGAAAGTTTTGATTTCACGGCCTTCGGCCGCCGCCATAGCAACAAGATCCGTCAAATAGTATTCCTGCTGTTTGTTATCGTTTTTAAGGTTACCGAGCCAGCGTTCCATCTCTTTGGAAGGAAGGACCATAAAGCCGGTGTTCACTTCCTTAATGGCTCTCTGCTGCTCGGAAGCATCCTTTTCTTCAACGATGCCGATTACCTTGCCGTCTTCTCTCAAGATGCGTCCGTAGCCTTTCGGATTGTCCAGATCAATGGTTAAAAGAGCAAAACCGTCACCGGCGGTTTTTTCAAGTGCCGAAAGCGTTTCCGTAGAAATCAGCGGCACATCTCCGTAAAGAATGAGCGTCGGTTCGTCGGGATTGATCGCCTCGAGTGCTTGCTGCACGGCGTGTCCGGTCCCTTTCTGCTCCTTTTGAAGGACGAATGTGACCGGCTGATCCGCCATAGCTTCTTTGACTTCTTCTGAGCCGTGCCCGACTACGACGATAATTTTTCCGGCATCGGGAAGCCTTCTTGCAGCTTCCACAACATGTTTGAGCATAGCCTTGCCGCCAACCGGCTGAAGGACTTTAGGCAGATGCGAATACATCCGTTTGCCGAGGCCGGCTGCCAAGATAACGATATTCATAAAAAGAAGAATTAAGGTTATTGAGCAATATAGAGATACTTGTCTTTGTTTTCCTGCCAATTGCGAACGCACTCGCGATTAGCACGAAGCGGGAGAAGAGATCCGATGACCTGTCCGAGTCCGGCAGCCAGGAAGCCGCCGAGCAGTGCAGGGAATTCTTCTCCGAGTCCTGAGAACGAGAGAACGATCCAGACAGCGGAGCCGGCGATGATAGAAAGCCAGCAGCCCAGAGTTGTCGAACGTTTCCAGTAAAGGCCGAGTGTTAAAGGCCAGAAGGCGCCGATAACCGGGAACTGATAAGCCATTGCTGCCAGTTCATAAATCGGCGTGCCTTCCATGAGAAGTGCATAAGTCAGAACGCCGATAGCGAAAACCACCAGAGAAATACGCATCGCCTTCAATTCTCTCTGGTCGCTCAGAGGCATCAGGTTTCTCAAAACGTTTTCTACGAAGGTCGTTGTCGGAGCCAGCATCGTGGCAGAAGCCGTCGACATCACGGCGGACAAGACTGCTCCGAAGAACATAATTCTGAGCCACAAAGGCATGTATTCCTTGATGAAGGTCGGCAGAATTTCCTGCGGAGCATCAGCCATCAGCTTGGAAGCAAGTTCCGGCGCACCGACGGTTGCAGCGATGACAATAAACATCGGAACGAAAGCAAACAGCAGATAAAAAGAGCCGCCTAAGATCGGACCGTAGCAGGCGATCTTTTCACTTTTCGCCGACATCACGCGCTGGAAAACGTCCTGCTGAGGAAGCGATCCGATCATCATTGTGATGGCCGCGGAAATCCAGAACATCCAGGATTTGAAATTGTTTTCCGGCAGGATTCTGAAAAGGTCATTTTGTACGGCATACTCGGTCACCTTGCCGGGGCCTCCGGCCATGGAGCCGGCGAAATAGGCCACCAGTACAAGACCGATCACGATAATGATCATCTGGAAGAAGTCGGTCAGGGCCACCGACCACATACCGCCGAAAACCGTGTAAATTAAAACCACAATCGTGCCGACGATCATCGCATTGCTGACCGAAACGTAACCTTCGGTCAGAAGATGAATAACGAGTCCAAGTGCTGCGACTTGAGCGGCAACCCAGCCGAGATAAGAGAGTACGACAAAGATGGAACAGCAGAGCTCAACCGAAACTCCGTAACGGCGTCTGTAAAAGTCACCGATCGTCAGCAGACTCATTCGGTACAGCTTTCGGGCGAAGAACATACCGACGAGGATAAGAGCCATACTCGATCCGAAAGGCTCTTCAACAACGCCTTCTAAACCGTTTTTAATGAATTGGCCGGGAAGCCCGAGTACGGTTTCGCTTCCGAACCAAGTAGCAAAAGTTGCCGTAATCACCATGACCAGCGGAAGCGAACGTCCGGCCAAAGCGTAGTCGGTTGTACTACGAACTCGTGTCGCGGCAAAGAGACCGATAGCGACCGTGCAGAGCAAATATAAACCAACGAACAGAGTCAGTTTCACTGCTTCTAGACCCTCAGAAAAATGACTAAAAAACGGGGCTGACTAATACACGTCACTCCGGCCTTAAGTCTTTTAATTGTAGATAAAAAGTGGGAGCCTTAAAAGAAAAACGGGGCCTAAGCCCCATTTTTCGTAAAAATACAACTTTAGGCTTGCTGAATGCCGGCTAATAGCCAGCCAGTCTTGCCTTCCTTCGGCTTAACCAGGTTCCAGATTTCTTTGATTTCTGTCGGTTCGCCGTTTTCCTTCAAGCTGCCGGTAAAGAGAACGGAAGCGACGTACTCTGTCGGAGTAGTTTCAAATCCGGCCAAGGAAGCATTCAGATTGACGATTTCCGTCAGGTTTGCGCCCTTAATCTCGCGGCGCTTATGCGTGAGTTCAATGAACAGGTCATCTGTCGTGTAGTTGGCCAGATCGTCCATATCTCCACTGTCCCAAGCTTTTTGAAGCATCTTGAAGTAAGCGGTGGACATGTTCAGGAACTCTTCCTGGTTGAAATCGGCAGGAGCACCGTAGGTGGATTCCGAAGCTGCCGCAGGCTCATCGGAAAACTGATCCATTGCGGAACCCGGACGAACGGCCTGAGCAAGATTGAAGGCCGGCTGTTCTCTCACAGCGGCTTCGCTTCTGCTTTGTCCGAAGTCGGCATCCTGAGTCGGCTGAGAGGCAGGAGCGCCGGCAGATGCTGCGGCAGAAGCTCCGCTCTTGCGGGCGGCGAAGAAGCGGAATGCCACAACGGCCAACAGGATAAGCGTCAGAATCATAAGCATCTGGGCAAATCCCTCACCGAGACCGAGCATATTGGCTAAAGCCATAAAGCCCAATGCAGCGGCTGCGCCGATCAGGAGGCGCTTGCCCATGCTCATCGGAGCCTTGGCAGCAGCACCGGCAGCCGCAGCTGTTGCCGGACGCTTAGTGGCAGCAGCGGAAGGAGCTTTGAAGGGAGTAGAAGGAGCTGCCTTCGGAACGCTCATAGAACGACCGAAACTTGCACCGCCTCCGAGTCGGGCAGCCGAGGCATCCAATGTGATGGATACCAGAGAGAGACCAATAAGGAGGGCTGCTAAGAATTTTTTCATGTAGATCCTCAAATTAGTTTTTATATCCGATATGTAAAGCCGTGATCCCAAAGGTTAAATTCTTCCATTCAACCCTCTCGAACCCGGCCTCGCGCATGATTTTAGCAAGAGTTTTTTGATCGGGGTGCATCCGAATCGACTCTGCGAGGTAACGATAATTTTCAGAGTGTCCTGCGATCTTTGCCGAAAGAAACGGCATTACTTTAAAGGAGTAAAAGTCGTAGAAAGGACGCATCAAAGCTACCGGTTTTGAGAACTCCAAAACCATGAGTCTGCCGCCCGGTTTTAAAACCCGCTGCATTTCTCTGAGCGCCCGATCCTTGTGCGTCATATTCCTTAAGCCGAAGGACACAATAAGGACATCGAAATATCCGTCAGGAAAAGGCAGATACTCCGCATCACATGTGAGAACATAAGGATGGTAGCCGGCATTTTTAAGACGCTCATCTCCGATCTTCAGCATCTCATGATTGATATCGGACAGCCACACCTCTCCGGTACCTGAAAGTTTCTTCTGAACCAGAAGGGACATATCACCGGTTCCTCCGGCAATATCCAAAACTTTCATACCCGGCTGAATTTCAGCTCGATCAATTGCATACTGTTTCCACAGCCGATGCATTCCGAATGACAAAACGTCATTCATCAAATCGTATTTCGGAGCAACTTGGTCAAAAACAGCCTTTACCTGTTTTTCTTTGTCGGCTTCTTTAACTTTCGAAAAGCCGAAATCTGTCAGTTTTTCAGCTCGATTCTCTTTTTGGTTCTGTTCGTTCATATCAGTGATGGCTCGGGCACTTCTTCTTAGGCGGCTCTTCAAAACGTTTATTAGCAGGATCGTTGGGGTCTCGGCTCGCACCGGCCGCTTTCAAATCCTCCAAGTACGCCTGCCAGAGTGAGTCTTTGTTCTTGCCTAATTCTTCCAAGTAGTCATAGGAGTAAATTCCGCTGTCGTGTCCGTCGCTGAATTTAATTTGCAAGGCATAGGATCCGATAGGAAGAATTTCCAAGACATCGACATCACGTTTGCCGACCTGGAGCTTTGCCTGGTCGGGCGTATGGCCTTGAACTTCTGCAGAAGGAGAAAATACTCTTAAAAATTCGAAGGGCAGCTCATAGCGATCACTCCCATACTCAATTGCGAGGAGTCGGGATTTCTTTTTTAACTCGATACTGGTAGGTAATTTCATACAATCTCCTTTGCGCAAGATTTTAAAGTTAAAACCCTGACTTTTTAGTTCTCGTCCTGAAGTTTTATCCGAGGAAAGGCGTGTTTGGATTTGCTTTCTTCTGTTTTGCTTAGGTAAAATGGTTAACTTCGCACCCGTAGCTCATTTGGATAGAGTACTGCCCTCCGAAGGCAGGGGTAGTGGGTTCGACTCCCGCCGGGTGCGCCATCCTCCGGAGCACTTATAGCTCCTCGTTTACCACCGATTTCAAAATATAGAGCTTGTCGTTCTCTCGAATTTTTTCCTTAAGTTTGAAAGTGACGTGCTCTCCCTTTAAGACCCTTTCCACCGGTTTTTCATCTACGTACGGATTATCGAGCGTGGCATAGACTGCACCTGTCGTCGGACCGGTAATGAGAAGCTTATCTCCGGCATTAAGTTCAGCCGCCTGCACCAAAAATTCGGCAACCTGAGCTTTGGAAAAATACTTAATCCCCTTACCGGCGTAAATCTTTCTCTCAGTCGCCTGTGAACCGTAACGGTTGCTCCATTCGCCCATAGTCTGACCGAGATAATAACCGCCCCAAAAGCCGCGGTTATAAACGGTCGCCAACTGAGCATCCCAGGCTTTGCTGATCTCTTCATTCCATTCACCCGTCAGAGCTTGGCGAATCGCCTGATCGTATGCCTCTACGACGGTTCTGACATATTCAGGACCGCGTGCTCGGCCTTCAATCTTAAAGACGCGAACCCCGGCCTTGATCATCTGATCCATGAAGCCGATTGTCTTAAGATCCTTCGGCGACATGATGTACTGATTGTCAATTTCCAGCTCGACATCACGCTCTTTGTCCTTAACGATATAGGCGCGTCTGCACGTCTGCATACATGCACCTCTGTTTGCGCTTTTTCCTGCATTATTCAGGCTAAGGTAGCACTTGCCGCTCACTGCCATACATAAAGCACCGTGACAGAACATTTCGATTCTGATCAGGTCGCCTTTAGGACCGGTAATGCGCTGCTGCTGGATCTCATCGTAGATCCGTTTTACCTGACGAAGATTCAGCTCTCTTGCCAGAACAACAACATCGGCGAACTGGCTGTAAAACTTCAGCGCCTCCACGTTGGAAATATTAAGCTGCGTGGAAAGGTGAACTTCTACCCCTTTTTGCTTGCAGTACATCATAACGGCAGCATCCGAGGCAATCACCGCAGATATCTTGGCTTCTTTTGCCGCATCAACGATTTGTCTCATCAGCGGCAAATCTTCGTCGTAAATAACCGTATTCACGGTTAAATAACTCTTCACGCCTCGTTCGGCACAAAGCGAAGCAATCTCTTTGAGATCGTCGATCGTAAACTCATTGGCTGATTTTGAACGCATGTTCAGCGTTCCGATGCCGAAGTAAACGGAATCTGCTCCGGCCTGAAAGGCCGCGGCCAATGACTCGCGAGACCCCACCGGGGCCATAATTTCAAAATCTTTTCTATCCATACTAATAATTCAATGGGTCAACATCGATATACCAGGAACCCTTGGCTTTCAGAGAAAGGGCTTCGGGCTGAAATCGATTTAAAAATTTCTGCATTTCAACTTTGTTGTCCGCCTCGATCAGTAACTGACCCCTTTCTATATCCATGACTTTTTGGACCGTCAGCGGTACAGGTTCAAAAATCCGCACGGAAGGACCTTTGATTTTCTCGGCCAGCGCCTTAAGTTTTTGCAGAAAAGCCAGAACCGAAGAAATCTCTTTACCTTCTGCGACAAGCAGAGCCTGAGCAGAGAAAGGCACCATGAAACTCGCTCGCCGGGCTTCAAGTTCACCGGCCGCGAACCCTTCATAATCCTGGGATTTTAGGTGCTTGAAAATGTCATCTTCGGTATAACGCGTTTGAATTAAAACCTTTCCTTCCGTTTTATCTCTGCCGGCCCTTCCCGAGACTTGCATCAAAACGGAGAACAGCCGCTCTCTGGCCCTATAGTCGGAAGAGAACAACTGAGGATCCGTGTTCAACACAACCACCAGCCCGACGTTCTTAAAGTCGTGTCCTTTTGCGACAATCTGGGTACCGATGAGGATGTCGACGTCACCGTTATGAACTGCATCGAGCACCTTGCTGGCACTTCCTCTCTGGCGTGCGGAATCCTGATCCAGTCTTGAAACCCTTGCTTCCGGCCAGCGAGTTTCCAGTTCTTCCTCGGCCCTCTGAGTGCCGCGTCCTATCGGCAGCAGCTCGTAGGAGCCGCATTTCGGACAAGTTTTCGGAAGAGGCGTCGACCAGCCGCAGTAATGACAGGTTAAACGCCCGGTAGTTTTATGAAATACGGCGTAAGTCGAGCAATGAGGGCATGTTGACTGCCATCCGCAGTTCTTACATTCGACCACCGGAGCAAAGCCTCTCCGATTTAAAAATACAATTACCTGACGCCCGGAATTAATCGTTTCGGTAATTGCATCCGCTGTCTCCTGACTCAGGCCGTTAACGGGCTTATCCTTCCGGATATCCACTAGTGAGAGCTCAGGTAAATGAGCATTTGAGTTTGCCCGCTGCGTCAGCTTAAATAATTTGAATTTCCCTTCCAGAGCGTTTTTATAACTTTCCAGCGACGGCGTTGCTGAACCGAGAACAATGGGTATTTTTTCGATCGATGCTCGTTTCAGTGCTAAATCACGGGCGTTATACCTCACTCCTTCCTGAGATTTGAAAGAAGGATCGTGTTCTTCGTCAACCAGGATCAGCTTTAAAGACTTAAAGCTCGCAAATACCGAGAGACGTGTGCCGACTAAAATTCTTGCCCTGCCTTCATGACAAGCAAGCCAAGATGAGGCTTTTTGTCCCTCCGCCATTCCCGAGTTCCAGGAGACGACTTCCAATTGAGGAAAACGACTCTGCACCCTTTCGACAAGCTGGGGCGTAAGGTTAATTTCCGGCACCATTAAAAGAACCTGAGCTGCAGGATCACTCAATAGAACCTTCTCCATCAGATGGAGATAAACCTCGGTTTTTCCGCTTCCTGTGATTCCAAAAATGAGTGCCGGATAAAACGCCCCATCCATCTGGAACTCTTCAACGATCGCGCTCTGTTCCGAATTGAGATGCGGTTTTTCTGAGGGTTCCTTAACGGCTCGCTTCTTCTCTTTTCTTAAACGTTCAAGCGAACGTTCATGAAGTTTCCCGGGAAGTTTTCTAAAAAATTTAGGAAGAGCAGGAATCGCCACCTGTCCCCAACCGCTTTGATAATAGCGAGCGGCGAACGAAGTAAGCGCTAACCAACCGAATGAAAGAGGTGCGATGTCATCAACCCGGGATATGACCTCTCTTAATTTTGAGAATCGGCTTTCTTCGGAAAAGCCCACAACGATCCCAACGACCTTTCTTGTTCCAAGCGGTACAAGGCACCGCTGGCCTACTTGGATTTCAATATCGGCAGGCACAAGGTAATCCAAGGGCTCCCTAATCGGTGAGTCCACGATAACATTAGCGATCCTTTTTGCCATATCCGATGTTAGTAATCTTCCTTCAAACCTATAAAAACTTCGGAGTTCAATTCAAGCCGAGAACCGATTTTGAACTGAACTCCTTACTTAAAGTGCCGTTTCCGTAAATTTTGAGCAAATCCGCTAGGAGAAAAATGCTTTTGAAACGCTTAGCGGGAATGGAATTTACGGCTGTAGGAATGAACTTCGTCGACAAGCGCGACAACGACCTCAGGATCAGTATCCTTGTCGATTCCGTGGCCAAGGTTAAAGACATGTCCTCCGTTTCCGACATAACCGAAATCTTCAATAACCTTACGGGCCTCTTGTCTCACGACATCTTCGCCGGCAAACAACACAGAAGGATCCAAGTTGCCTTGGAGCGCAACTTTATCCTGAGTCAATGCACGAACCTCTCCGAGACTGACTGTCCAGTCGAGACCCATCGCATCGGCACCGATCTCTGAAATCTCTTTAACCCATGGGGCACAGCCTTTTGTAAAAACGATAGAAGGAATCTTTTGACCGTGTCTCTCACGTTTGACGGAATTGACGATACGTTTCAGGCAGGGAAGTGAGAACTTAAGATAAGCCTCGTGAGACAGTGTGCCTCCCCATGTGTCGAAAACCATTACAGCATCCACACCGCTTTCAATCTGTGCATTCAAATAAGCAATCACAGCGTCCGTATTCTTTTCAAGAATCTCATTGAAAAGGTCAGGACGGCGATACATCATTTCCTTTACTTTACGGTAATTGGAAGAGCTGCCTCCTTCAACCATATAGCAGGCAAGTGTAAAGGGACTGCCGGAAAAACCGATCAAGGGAATGCGGTTGTTCAATGCGCGCTTAATTTCGCATACGGCATCCGTCACATATTTCAGTTTGTCGGAAGGATCAGGAACATAAAGAGCTTTAACGGCTGCTTCGTCCTGAACCGGTTTTGCAAACTTAGGACCTTCACCGGCAACGAAAGATAAGCCCAAGCCCATTGCATCGGGGATCGTCAGAATGTCCGAAAAGAGAATTGCGGCATCCAGCGGGTATCTGTCCACGGGCTGAAGGGTCACTTCACAAGCGTAATGAGGATTAGTTGCCAGTCCCATGAAACTTCCTGCCTCAGAGCGAGTCTGGCGGTACTCGGGAAGGTATCTTCCGGCTTGTCTCATAAGCCAAATCGGTGTGTAGTCTGTGGGTAACTTACAGAGCGCCCGAAGAAAAGTATCGTTTTGAAGTTTCATAGCCGTTGCAAAAATTACGATTTAACAGATTCGGATTGTAATTACAAATCCTGAAAGAGCCCTTATAAAAAAAGCGTCCCGAAAGACGCTTTAACAAATGTTCTTTTTTTAACGTACCACAAGGACCGGTCTGTCGGCCTTGGCGAGGACCTGCTGAGTTGAACTGCCGATAAAGAGAGAGCCGAGCGTGCCCAACCCGCGGCTAGCCATGACAATAAAGCGTACGTCTCTTTCCTGAGCGACTTTGAGAATGGCGTCAGGGATGGAAGTTCCGACAACTTCCGAGACTTCGCACGGAACTCCGACTCTCTGACAAGCATCTTTAACATCATCCAAAGTTCTTGCAGCGGTCTCTGAACCTTTAGCTTTGACGACGGTTATGCCCAGAACACAAGTATTGAGATTTTTTGCCAGCTTGGCTGCGGTCACGATTGCCTTTTCAGAAAGCTCGGAACCATCGGTAGAAACTAAAATCACTGGATTCTCCATGTATTGAGTATATCTTTGGTATTTTAGTCTAAGCAGAAAAGAAAAAACTCCGAAACTTCCATGAGAAGATCGGAGTTTAAGAGAACTAATACAAGTATTAGTGTTTGATTCTCTGAAGGATGCGGAGCTGTTCGGCAAGCATACCGATTTCGGCTTCGACCTTCGCCAGTTCGATTTCGCTGGCAGCAGTCTTTGCAGCCGCCTTTGCTTTTTCCATAGCTTCTTTTGCTTTCGCTTCGTCGAGATCCTTGCTTCTGATCGCTACGTCAGCTAAGACGATCACGTGGAAGGGCTGGATTTCGAGAACTCCGCCGGCTACGAAAATTTCTTCCTCGTCCTGTGCACTCTTGCGAATACGAACAAGACCCGGACGAATCAGCGTAATCAGGGGAGTATGGCCTGGCAGAATACCGAGCTCGCCTTCGATACCGGGCAGAGCTACAAACTCGGCGTTGCCGCTAAAAAGGCTTTCCTCAGCATTAACAACGTCGACTTTTAAGGTTTTTTCCATTTAATTCTCCAGGTAGCCGGTGAGGGAAGATCCCTCACCTAGGATTACTTGATTGTCTTAGCCTTTTCGAAAGCTTCGTCAATCGTGCCTACCATGTAGAAAGCCTGTTCCGGCAGTTTGTCGCATTCGCCGTCAACAATCATCTTGAAGCCGCGAATCGTTTCCTTCATCGGAACATACTTACCGGGCTGACCGGTAAAGACTTCAGCAACGTGGAAGGGCTGAGAAAGGAATCTCTGGATCTTACGAGCTCTGGTAACAGCGAGCTTGTCTTCCGGAGAGAGTTCGTCCATACCCAGAATCGCGATAATGTCGCGGAGTTCTTTGTAACGCTGCAGAGTGGCCTGAACACGACGTGTGACAGAGTAGTGCTCTTCACCGATGATGTGCGGGTCAATCTGACGCGAAGTGGAGTCAAGCGGGTCAACAGCCGGATAAATACCGAGAGCTGCAATATCACGAGACAACACAACTGTGGCGTCCAAGTGGCCGAATGTTGTAGCCGGAGACGGGTCAGTCAAGTCGTCAGCAGGAACGTAAACGGCCTGAATGGAGGTAATGGAACCGACCTTCGTAGAAGCAATACGTTCCTGGAGCTTACCCATTTCTTCAGCCAGTGTCGGCTGATAGCCCACAGCGGAGGGCATACGGCCTAACAAAGCGGACACTTCGGTACCGGCCAGTGTGAAACGGTAAATGTTGTCAATGAACAGAAGAATGTCGCGACCTTCGTCACGGAATGCTTCAGCCATTGTCAAACCGGTCAACGCAACGCGGAGACGGTTTCCGGGAGGTTCGTTCATCTGACCGAAAACCATGGCCACTTTGTCCAGAACCTTGGATTCGCCCATTTCGTGGTAGAAGTCGTTACCTTCACGAGTACGTTCACCAACACCGGCAAACACGGAGTAACCGCCGTAAGCCTTAGCGATGTTGTTGATGAGCTCCATCATGTTAACGGTTTTACCCACACCGGCACCGCCGAACAGACCGACCTTACCGCCTTTAGCGAACGGGCAAACAAGGTCAATAACCTTAATGCCGGTTTCAAGCAGGTCAACGGACGGGCTCAGTTCGTCGAACTTCGGAGCGGCACGGTGAATCGGCATACGTTTTTCTTCACCGATTTCGCCGGCTTCGTCAACCGGACGTCCCAAAACGTCCATGATTCGGCCGAGGGTCTTCGGACCAACCGGAACCATAATGCCGTGTCCGAGAGCCTTAACGGCCATACCGCGCTGGAGACCTTCAGAAGAACCCATAGCAATGGTTCTTACTACGCCGTCTCCAAGCTGTTGCTGCACTTCAAAGGTCAGGCCTTCTTCAGCCAGCTTGTTGTTTTCGTCCTTTTCAAGAACGAGTGCGTCGTAAACTTTGGGCATTTCGTCGCGAGGGAACTCGATGTCCACCACCGCGCCGATGACCTGTACGATCTTTCCGATACTCATAGGTATTCCTCGATTCGATATCTTTTCAATTAAGACACTGCAGCAGCACCACCGACGATTTCGGTAATTTCCTTGGTAATGCCGGCCTGACGTGTCTTGTTGTAAACCAGTTCCAGATCGTCGATAAGCTTCTTAGCGTTATCAGAAGCGGCCTTCATGGCGACCATTCGAGCACTCTGCTCGCTGGCCATGTTTTCGGCAACAGCCTGATAAATCAGAGCCTCAACGTAACGCTTAAGGAGAACTTTCAAAACTTCATCTGCGCTAGGTTCGTAGATGTAGTCCCAAGAATTCTCGTGCTTGTCCGTCTCAACCGCAGATTTCGGGAGCGGAAGAAGCTGTTCAATAACCGGCTCCTGCTTCATCGCATTGATAAAGCGAGAGTAGGCAATGTAGACGACGTCAACTCTGCCTTCTTGGAACGCTTCGATCTGAACCTTAATGGCTCCGAGCAAGCGCTCAAGGTTAGGACGGTCGCCTAACTGCGTAACCTGGGAAACAACCGGGATGCCAACGCGTTGGAGGAAGCCCAAGCCCTTGTTACCAATGGCAGTAGCTTCGACTTTTTTGCCTTCTTGTGCCCAATCTCTGAAAGTATGAGCAAGAAGTCTCTGAATGTTTGTATTCAGAGCGCCGGCCAGGCCTTTGTCGGTGGACACGCAGATCAAGCCGATGTTATTGACTTCCTTAACTTTACGAAGGAAGGGATGAACAGCCTCGGTAGAAGCGTCTGCAAGGTGACCGATTAAGTTACGGATCGTATTTCCGTAGGGACGAGCAGCCCTCATACGATCTTGTGCCTTCTTCATCTTAGAAGCAGCCACCATCTCCATCGCCTTTGTGATCTTTCTGGTGTTGTGCACCGATCTGATCTTAGCTCGTATCTCTTTGGTACTTGGCATTAGGATCCTCTAACGTGGCTTATTAAAAAGCACCGGATTTCTTGAACTCTTTAACTGCTTCAGTCAAGAGCTGTTCGTCTTCCTTAGACAGGGCTTTCTGCTGTTCAATGCGGTCAATCAGATCAGCATGATTGATCTTCATGTAATCCTGCATAGCAGCTTCGACCTTCAGAGCGTCCTTAACTTCGACATCGTCGTAAGCGCCGATGTTGATGGCGAACAGAACCAATGCTTCTTCCCAAACCTGCAGCGGCTGGTACTGATCCTGTTTCATCAGTTCAGTAACGATACGGCCGCGTTCGAGCTGTTTACGTGTTGCTTCGTCAAGGTCGCTGGCGAACTGAGCGAAGGCAGCAAGCTCACGATACTGAGCAAGAGCCAAACGAACACCGCCGCCGAGTTTCTTAATGACCTTAGTCTGAGCTGCACCACCGACTCGAGAAACAGAGATACCGGGGTTGATAGCGGGACGGATACCGGCATTGAAAAGGTCGGTTTCCAAGAAGATCTGGCCGTCAGTAATAGAAATCACGTTGGTCGGAACGAAAGCGGTAACGTCACCGGCCTGTGTTTCAATGATCGGGAGAGCGGTCATAGAACCGGTCTTGCCCTTAACGGCACCCTTAGTGAAACGTTCTACGTATTCGGGGTTCACACGAGCGGCTCTTTCGAGCAGACGGCTGTGGAGGTAGAAAACGTCGCCAGGGTAGGCTTCACGTCCAGGCGGACGACGAAGCAGCAGGGAGATCTGACGATAAGCCCAGGCCTGTTTTGTCAAGTCATCATAGACGATGAGGGAGTCTTCACCGCGGTCGCGGAAGTATTCGCCCATTGTTGCACCGGCATAAGGTGCAATGTACTGCATAGCAGCAGATTCAGATGCGGAAGCAGCAACAACAATGGTGTATTCCAATGCGCCGTATTCTTCGAGTTTACGAACAACGTTAGCGATCGTGGAAGCCTTCTGACCGATAGCAACATAGATACAGGTCAGATCTTTGCCTTTCTGGTTGATGATCGTGTCGATCGCTACAGCAGTCTTACCTGTCTGTCGGTCGCCAATGATCAACTCACGCTGGCCGCGGCCGATAGGAACCATGGAGTCAATAGACTTCAGACCTGTCTGAACCGGCTGGCTAACGGACTGACGTTCAATACCGCCAGGAGCAACTTTTTCAACAACGTCAAACTCAGTTGTTTCGATCGGGCCTTTACCGTCAATCGGCTGACCCAAGGCGTTAACAACGCGGCCTTTCAATGCGGGTCCGACGGGAACCTGCAGAATGCGGCCGGTAGTCTTAACGATATCGCCTTCGGTAATATGTGTGTAGTCGCCCAAAATAACGGCACCGACGGAATCTCTTTCAAGGTTAAGAGCAAGACCGTATGTGTTATTCGGGAATTCAAGCATTTCGCCCTGCATCACGTCAGAAAGACCGTGAACACGGCAAATACCGTCGGTAACGGAGACAACCGTACCTTCAGTGCGAAGGTTGGTGTTCAAACCCATACCTTCGATTCGCTGCTTCAGCAGCTCGCTAATCTCACTCGGATTGAGTTGCATAGCTTTTCAACTCCGTAATTAACTTGTGAGGGCAGACTGCATCTCTGCAAGCCGCGCCTTAACTGTTCCATCAAGAACCTTGTCCCCGACAATGACTCTCACGCCGCCGATGAGGTCTTTATCGACCACGACTTTCGGCAGGAGCTTAATTCCGGGAAACTTCTTGTCCAAGGCCTTGATAAGGTCCGCTACCTGATCATCCGATAAGGGGAAGGCCGTTTCAATGGTGACATCGGCTTCCTTGTTTTCGTGATTCAGTAATTCGCGGTACTGTGCAGTGATCTGCGGGAGGGCTTCGATTCTGCCGTTCTGGATGACTAACTTAAGAAGGTTCTCAGCTTCTTGCGGAACGGCCTTATCCAGCATTCCTCTGATAAGTTCGTAAATCTGATCCGAGCTTAAAGAGGGATCGCTAGCGAGTTCTTTAAGCTTCGGGTCGGCGACAATCTCATCAATGGTGTCGAGGACGGGAATAAGCTTTTGAGCTAAACCCTCTTCCTTACTTTCTTTGACGGCCTTCAGCAAAGCTTCGGCATAAGGCCGTGCAATTGTTGAGATCTCTGCCATGATTACAGTTTCGCCTTAAGTTGGTCAAGCAATTGCTGGTGAGCGGAAGCGTCGACTTCCTTACCCAAAATCTGGGAAGCGCCGGAAACAGCCAGCTGAGCAACCTGATCTCTCAAGGCGTCACGGGCAGACTGAACTTCCTGAGCAGCCTGAGCACGAGCAGCGGCGATAATCTTATCGGCCTCAACCTGTGCCTGAGCTTTTGCTTCTTCAATAATGGCTTGGCCACGCTTTTCGCCCTGGGCCACGATGACCTGCGACTGGGCACGTGCAGCGGCTTCGATAGAAGCGCCTTCTTTCTTGGCTTCTTCCAAAGCATGTTCGCCGCGATCAGCTGCGGCAAGGCCGTCAGCTATCTTTTTCTGCCGCTCTTCGATTGCTCGATTGAGCGGTGGCCAAATGAACTTCATGGTGATCCAGGCACCGACGAAGAACACGGCCATCTGTACGAACAATGTGGCATTAATGTTCATTTTCTAATCCCTTAAGCACTCGGGGTCCGAGTGCAGTTTGTCTATGGAAACCTGTTGGATGGTTGGCTTATTAGCCGACAAACGGGTTAGCAAAGGCAAACATCATGGCGATACCGACACCGATAAGGAAGGCAGCGTCGATAAGACCGGCCAGAAGGAACATCTTGGTCTGCAGTGTGTTGATAAGCTCAGGCTGACGAGCAGAAGCTTCGAGGTATTTGCTACCCATGATAGCGATACCGATACAGGCACCGAAGGCACCAAAGCCAATGATCAGGCCGCAAGCCAATGCAACATATGCAACGTTTGTCATAACGAACTCCTTGTTTAATATGACGTATTTAAATCAAAAGAAAGAAAAGAATTAGTGTCCTTCGTGAGACTGACCAATGTAGACGAGAGTCAACATCATCATAATGAAGGCCTGAAGCAACACGATAAGAATATGGAATAACCACCAGCAGAGACCGGCAAAGAACTGGCCGAGTACACCGAAAGCAGCAAGTCCGACTTCTCCTTCCCAAAGCATTCCGGTGAGGAGCGCAATGAGGAAGAACAAGAGTTCACCCGCATACATATTACCGAAAAGTCGCATGCCGAGAGAAACTGTTTTTGCCAAATATTCAATGATATTCAGCAGGAAATTGAACGGCCAGAGAAGAATGAAGTTACCGAAAGGAGCAGTGAAAAGCTCTTTTCCGAAACCGGCCGGTCCCTTAATTTTGATACCGTAGTAAATCATCAGCAGCAATACGCCGACGGAAATACCCATAGAACCGTTAAGGTCAGCGGTAGGCAGAGGACGCATGTAATGAATGCCGAACCAGCCGCAAATGGCAGGAATCAAGTCAACCGGAATAAGGTCGATAGCGTTCATCAGGGTGACCCAAACGAAAACGGTCAGAGCCAAAGGAGCGATAAACGTGCGGTCTCCGTGAACAATGGATTTAGCCTGTTCCGAAACCATATCGACGAGCATTTCAACTGCGCACTGCCACTTACCCGGGACTCCGCTTGTGGCTTTTTTGGCTGCACTGTACATGAGCCAAACTGCCAACAGCATCATAAGGATAGAGAAAACAGCGGTGTCGAAGTTAAAAACGCTGAAGTCGACAATGCTTCCTTGCTTAGCACCAATGTTGTTTAAATGCGTCAAATGGTGCTGAATATACTCAGTAGCCGTGCCTGCCATGATTCGTTTATTCCTTCAATTATTTCCTGCTTGCCAAAGCAAAAATATGACTTAGTAAAACTATTCCAGCTGACAAAATAAATGGCAGCCAGCTTAATTCTTTATAAAACAAAGCGACGCTGAAAAATCCTAAGATCACCAGCGACACTTTTATGAATTCGTATAAGAAGATTGCTAACGGATGGGCTTGCTGATTCCGAAACAAATGCATCAGTAAGACGACGAGCATTGAAGGGAGCGCACAAACCAAACCGCCCAAGAGGGATGAAATTCCGGCCACAGAACCTGCCGCAACCCAAGAAACAAGGCCACAAAGAATGACGGCTCCGCTTTGCCAGAAAACAGTTCTTCTCAAGGCCTTCATGGTCTCAAAAATCTCCTTGTTTCCCGTCCTGACAGCAAAAATCCGAATGCATTCTAATGAGTTAGGCCAAAATGAGCAACTGAATCAATCAATTATCATCCGTTTGAATGAAGGGTTTGTTCCAATAAATATAGCTTTATTTATTATTTAGAGACCTTAAAAGTTCAAGAATTGCGGCAAATTCTTTTTCATTTTTAAATGAAATCTGTAAGTTACCTCTTCCTTTAGAATTTGATACAAGTTTTACATCTGTATTCAGGATTTTTGAAAGCTCATCCTCAAATTTAGTAAATTCCGAGCTTTTTTGCACCGTTTTATGGGGATTCTCGCTTGTATTTTCCCTTTCTTTATAACGCGCAACGTATTCCTCAGTCTGTCGGACGGAGAGTCCTTTTTCTTTGATTTGCTGGGCAAGCCAGACTTGCTGTTCTTCCGGGAGAGAGAGCAGGGCTCTTGCGTGACCCATTTCTATTTCACCGGCTCTGAGCATGGTCTTAACCGCTTCCGGCAAACCTAACAGACGAAGAAGATTAGATATCATCGGTCTGGAACGGCCGATAGCCTCTGCTACACCTTCATGACTGTATTTGAATTCTTCAATGAGTCTTTGAATCCCTTCCGCGGTTTCCAAAGCATTGAGGTCTTTTCTCTGAAGATTTTCGACAAGGCCAACGATCATGGCCTGCTTATCGCTCACGTCCAAAATCGTTACCGGGACTTTTTTCAACCCTGCTATTTTGGCAGCCTGGTAGCGTCGTTCACCGGCCAAAATTTCATACTTGTCCGAGGAGAGCTTTCTTACAACAATCGGATTTAGGATCCCGTTTTGTTTAATGGATTGTGCTAACTCGGCCAAGCCGGAATTTTCAACGTCGTTTCTCGGCTGAAATTTTCCCGGCTTGAGAGCCGAAAGCGGCAAAGAACTTTTCGGCTCCGGAACCTTCGGATTGTCTATCACATCGGCAACGTTTTTCATACTGAAAACGCTGTCCATATTTTTTCCTAATCCTTTTCTAACAACCACTTCAACCCTCACGCTTTCTGTTTTTGAGAAGTTTCTTTAACTTGTCTTTTTTCACAAGTTCTTCTGCAAACGTTTTATAAGATACGGCGCCTCTTGATGAGGGGTCGTACTGAATCCCTGAAAGTCCGTAGCTAGGGGCTTCTGCGAGGCGAACATTTGTCGGAATAACGGAAGAGAAAACCGATGACCCGAAATATCCGGAGAGCTGCTCGCTAACTTCACGCTGAAGCGTAATACGAGGATCAAACTTCACTCTCAAAAGACCGGTAATCACCAAACCGCTGTTCACTTGCTCTCGGACGGCGCGAATACTCAGCAATAAGTCTGAAACACCTTCAAGAGAGTAGTACTCGCACGTCATCGGAATAATCAGACCGTCTGCCGCACAAAATGCATTGATTGTCAGAATTGAAAGTGTAGGAGGGCAGTCAATGATAATGACGTCATATTGCCCGGACACTTCGTCCAGCTTCGTCTTTAACCTCAGCTCTTTTCTCGCTGCAGACAATAATTCTTCCTCGGCTGCGGCAAGCTTTCTATTAGAACCCAGAATGTCGTAGCCGGATGTGGAGTGAGTGATCACTTTCTTTATGTCCGCTCTGTCCAACAATACTTCGTAAACAGATTGAACAAGATTATTTTTCTCAAGCCCGCTCCCTGTCGTCGCGTTTCCCTGTGGATCAAGGTCAACCAACAAAACATTAAAAGACAGCTGAGACAACGCAGCAGCTAAGTTAACGGCTGTGGTCGTTTTTCCCACACCGCCCTTTTGATTAGCTATACAG
>ERZ773164.1805-NODE-1805-length-19940-cov-4.380186_pt1 | contig 19940 bp, 18 predicted proteins | sample MGYA00511917_ERZ773164 | MGnify/ENA primary metagenome ERZ773164 (study PRJEB29015, sample SAMEA2737847) | human gut metagenome | biome: human gut; feature: human-associated habitat; material: faeces | place: China | collected 2012 ...
CCTTGTTGGTTGACCCACTTAGACTAAAACAGATTTATACAAATATTTTATCCAATGCCATAAAATATACACCTGATGGTGGTTCTGTTACCTTTGAAATTTATGAAGAATTATTTTTGAATAATAAGTATATAAATCTTATAGCTGTTATAAGCGACACAGGAATTGGTATGTCTCAGGAATATATTAACCATATGTATTCTAAGTTTTCCCGTGCCACTGACTCTAGAATTAACAAAGTTGGTGGTTATGGCCTTGGGCTTTCGATTGTTAAAGAGCTTGTGGACTTAATGAACGGACGAATTAATGTTACAAGTAAAGAAGGTCATGGAACCACTTTTAAAATAATAATTCCTCTTGAATGTTGTGCAGAAAACTATAAAGCTCTACAAGATATTTCAGATACTTCCGCTCATAATACTTGTAAAGGTATGCACCTTCTTGTTGCTGAAGACAATACTCTTAATTATGAAGTTATTTCTGAACTTCTTGCTATGTATGGCATTACCTGCGACCATGCCGAAGATGGATCTGTTTGCGTAGAAATGTTTAGAGAATCAAGTATTTATACTTATGATGCCATTCTTATGGATATGCAGATGCCTGTTATGGACGGACTTCAGGCTACAAGTGCCATTAGAAATCTTAACAAACCGGGAGCTCACAGCATTCCAATTATTGCCATGACTGCTAATGCCTTCAAAGACGATATTCAACGTTGTCTTGATGCCGGCATGAATATGCATATGTCCAAACCTGTTAATATGGAAAAGCTTTTAAAAGCACTTGCCAAGTTTAAGGGGGAAGTAATTGTAGATTGTTAATTGGCAATAGTTAGATGTACTTAAAACTCTTATTTTAGGATTTGTTTTTTGCAATTACATATGTTTAATTGCGATGCAATTGTTTATATGATAGTATTAAACTGACAAAATTAGAAAGGATTTATGTTATGAAAAATTTTCTATGTTTAATACTATCTTTTTTATTAATTATAACTTCTGTGACAGTTTCACCTGCAAAGGTTAAAGCTAAGTCAGAGGATTACACAGACGATTATGTCTTTGGAGAAAAAGATTTTTTCAGTGCAAGTGATACAGCTAATGATAAGGATATGACTTTTACTGCTACTGAAGACGGCTTGTATTCTGTAAGAATAAAGACTATAGAAGGTTTTAATAATCTGAGTATTGCCAAAGATTCTGACGGCAATGAGATTGAACCTTACGCAAGAGACTATCGTCTTGGAGACAGAACCCGAATAGACTATTATCAGCTTAAAAAGGGACAGGTTTTCACGATTAAGTTTATGCTTCATGCTAATTCAAGTGCCTTGATTATTGCCGATATTGTTAGGGAAATAAGCAAAGATGATGCGTTTAACTTTACCGGAGAATATGATGTTTCTTATTATTATAATCCATCAAAAGATTATCACTACTATAAGTTAGGCTGCCTTATGGATACTGATGACAATGGCAATAATGTACTTAATGCCAGAGTCAGATATTTTCAGAATGAAAACAATGATGAACTGGATTACTTAAATGTTCCTGATGTTTATATGAACAATGTTCTTTCATCAATGCGCCCTAATAGTAGTACTCTTTGTATTATTAATTTTTATTCCCATGGCGCAAGCTATTCTTCAAAGGATGCTTCAACTGCCCAATCAAAAATTAAGTTTATTAGAATGGAAAATTCTAGTGGTATTGATATAAATCAGCCTGATGAGCCATTTAATCTTATTGAAAATCAGAACGGAGAGATGGTTACTAATGAGTTTGGTCACTCTTATTTTAAGTATTCCTATTCTTATTTGAGTTTTATAAAATCTTATACTATTCATTACTCTAATAAAGATATGGAATTTCCTGCCAACTCCCATCCTACTACTGAGAAGAATCCTTACAGTCCTTATACCGGTTATTATTTGATCCCTGTAGATTCTCAGGATACAAATCACTGGACCGTTGGAAGTGACAATACTTTCCTTATTCGGGCAGGTTATTATGAAGAAAAAATTCCTGTAACTATTAAAACTTATGATCAGCTTGACCGTTTTATGTTTTTTGGAGATACAACCCTTAAGCTTAAGCCTAATGCGCCTTTAAGACGTTCTTTAAGTTTTACTCCACCTGAGGACGGACCATATACTTTGTTTGTAACTGTGGATAGCCACTCTGATTCCTGTAATGATACTATAGCTTTTAATACTACTGATCATTCCCTTAACCGTGACTTTCCTGATCAAACAACAAAACTTGCCAATGGCAAGACTTTGTATGAGTATAGAAATCTGACTCTTGAAAAGGGTACAAAATATACTTTTGACTGTTATTTAATTCATAGTGACAGTGAAGCATCTGATGAAACTGTTAATATGACTTTTAATTTTAAGAACCCTGCCATTATTAGTTCTTTTAGTTTGAACCAAACAGGACTTGATCCTGTGCTTGTGGATGGGATTGACAATATTTCAGGTTTTTATAAATATTCACTACCGGATTATGTTAACAGCGTTGATGTAACTTACACCGATGGAACTGTTGTTAAATATACATACGATGAGGCTTCCGGTTCATATACAACAGATGCCCCTGCCAAATATACAGTATATCCTCTTACAATCAAGAATCCGAACGACTGGTCATCAGGTTATAATTCTGTATATTTTAATATTGATGGCAAAAGCAAATCTCTAACATTCACTGTTTATGACAATGAGCGTTTTGAATATAATCTTAACACAATTGGGTTAAACGAAACAAATACAGTTCGTTTTTATAGAGATGATGCTAAAAGCTACTATAAATTTTATAGATTTACACCTGAAACAAGTGGCACTTATAATTTTAAAATGAGCGCAACACCACACGATAATAAGTGCCGAATTTCAACATATTATAATGTTTATCATAATGGCGAACTGGTTTCAACAAACTACAATACAGAAAATATTGCCCCATGTATTTTTAAAGCTGGCGAGGAGTATATTATCAAATTCTTTGGCATTCACAAGAATTGTGATAAAACAGATAATTCAAACCTTAACACTCTGGAACCACAAATTACGATAATTAAGGTGTCAGATGATGTTGAAACAAGTAAGGTGACAACGGTTCCTGCAACAACAATTCCTGTAACTACTACTACGATAGCTACTACTGCTGAAGTTTCCACAACCGGAAATGGAGAAACAAGTGGTGAAGTAGTTACGACTCCTGTGAAGACTACTGACAATATAGAAACTACTGGCGAAACTGCTACTCCTGTAGTTACTACGACTAACGGAGATTCTATTAACATAGGAACTACTAGTAACAATACAACTAATGGGGTTGTGCCAAAACCTAGTACTACAAGTACAAGCTTACAACCTTCAAGTTCAAAGAAGCCTGCTACTACAAAGGTTAAGAAAGTCAAGGCTACGAAGAAATCTCTTACCATTAAATGGAGCAAAGTAAAAGGTGCAAGTGGCTATGAAATTCAGGTTGCCACAGACAAGAAATTTAAAAAGAACAAGAAATCAATTCTTGTTAAGAAGCAGAAAACTACTTCTGCTAAAATAAAGAAATTGAAATCTAAAAAGAAATACTATGTACGTGTCCGCACTTATAAAGTAGTTGGCAGAAAAAAAGTATATTCTAGCTGGATAAACGGAAAAGCTACAAAGACAAAATAAAGATTTGTAGTGGAAGCGATAGATTGATGATTGATTTGTAATGTTATGACAAGACCGTATGTGAAATCAAATTCACATACGGTCTTTTTTGTTTTAATCCCAATTTTCATATATTTTTTTCTTTTCTTCTTCACTTTATAAGATAATATTATCACATTTTATGTTTTATCTTGTTTTCCTATTTATAAATTTGGCCTTGTATTTTGAGTATACAATTGTCTGGTCTTTGTACAGGCTGTAGTATCCTGACAGGGCATAGCTGATTGATATTGCTATCAGGTAATATGAGACCCCGGCAAAGCCAAACAACTCGAATGAGATAAGCATTGATGTTATTGGGCAGTTAGTTACACCACAAAACAATGCCACCATTCCCGCTGCCGCTGCAACCACCGGTGGAAATCCCAGCAATTGTCCCATAACACATCCGAAGGTTGCTCCCACGCAGAATGCAGGAACGATTTCGCCCCCTCTAAAACCTGCTCGCATTGTAATTGCCGTCAAAATTATTTTCCAAACAAAATCAAGGGGTCTTGCCCTTCCTGTTTCAATGGCTTTGGCTATTAGCTGATTGCCTGCGCCCATATAATCATCTGTCTGTAAAATAAAGGTAATTCCCATAACAATAAGTGCCGCAACAACCACTCTTACGTAAGGATTTTTCAAATATTTAGTATACAAAGTTGAAGCTAACTTTAGTGCTATGCAAAAAAGTATACTTACAGCACCACAACCTGCTGCAATAACTGCCATTTTTGCTCCGGTTACAGCGGTTAGTTCCGGTATAACTGTTACATGAAAAACTTCAGGATGGATGCCTATTCCTGCCGCAAATTTGGCTGCAATAATTGACGCAATAACGCAAGGCAAAAGCGCCGCATAATACATAACTCCAACGCTTACAACTTCCATGGCAAAAACTGCCGCCGCCATAGGAGTTCCGAAAACCGCAGCAAACGCCGCACTCATACCACACATAACCATAACGTGGTGGTCGAACTCATCCAAATGAAAAATTCTCCCAAGCTGATTGCCAATGCTTCCGCCAAACTGAATTGCCGCACCTTCACGTCCTGCGGAACCACCTGTCAGATGAGTAAGCAATGTTGACACAAAAATAAGTGGTGCCGATTTTAAAGGCACATCATCCTTAGATCTAATGGTTGAAAGAACCTGATTGGTTCCTCCATCGTTTTTGTCCAATCTTTGGTACATAAAAACGATAATCAAACCTGCCACTGGAAGTAACAAAAACATCCACTTGTTGTCTGCTCTAAACGCCGTTACCCACCTGATACATACGGCAAAAACACTACTGGCGCCGCCAACAACCACACCTGTTAAAATTGCAAGAGCCATCCACTTAAAAAAGTTTGTCAAATCTCTTTTAATTCTACCCAAATAATATTTATTTTTAATCTCATTATGTCCGTTTTTTATGATATCACTCATACTGATTCTACTTTTCTTCCACCGGATAGAAACTGCATCCGCACTTTCCATGTTCCTTAGTATAATAAAGGGCTTTGTCTGCCTCAGTGAACTGGCTCTTTCCTGAATTTTTTCTGTCAGTAAATGCCACGCCTACGCTAAGAGATACCGCTGGAGCTCCCTCTTCTTCAATTGATAATTTTCTGTTAATTTCGGTGATTTTTTCAATGCTTGTCAGACCAACATATTCTCTAACTCTCACTATACTCTTCCCCTGTCATTGCCTCATAGCTTGTTCTCACCGCATGTTCTGATATATCGCAATTCAATATATAAACAGGCACTTTTTTTATCAAAATATCTAGTAATTCCAATGTTTTTCCTGCCTGGACTGAGCTATCGCCGAAATGAATCTGCCCTAGAAGATATGGTATAGCTTCTTTGGAATTAAGCTTTCTAATTCTGCATTCCGTGCCACGCTCTATTATGCAAATTCCACCAAGCGGTGCATTCTTATTATTCTGCCAACCCTCTTTGCCAGCCCACGGAGTTCCATATATTCTTACGCAATCGTCAACTATTCTAATAAAAGGTTTGTCCCCATTTATAATAGAAACACCCTGACCTAAATACTTCCTCCATAACCTGATGTGGGTAGTTTTTCCGGTACCACTTGGTGCAGTAAACATATAGGCTTTGTCCTTCCACTGTATAACCGCTCCATGCATTAGGAAACCGTCTTTTTCAGGCAAAACTTCCGCAACTTTCCTTAAAAGTGCCAATGTTTCCAAATATTCAGGGGCAAATCCACTCTGTCCTTCATCTTCCAACATTGTTCCCTGTTCTCTTATTATGTCATCCTCTGATATAATAATTTCATAGACCGAATCATTATCAGAAAGCTTCAAATCTTCTTTTCCAGCTACACAATTATCGAAACACTTCTTATTATCTGAACTTTCTTCAATATCCAAATAATCCCCACAATGCTTCTTCAATGATTCCTCATAAATTCCATTTACCTGAAATTCGATTCCGGCAAGTTTTATTTTGAATGCCATAATCTTTTCACCTTTCCAGCCTTCATTTTTATTTTCTTAAAAGCACAAATTAAAGGATGAAGAAAAACCCAAGCCCTGCTGTAAAGCTTGTATCCCACTCCCTCCATATTTACTTCATTTCCATCACGATAAAAGCCAACTAAAACTCCAATAATCTGGTTTTCAGTTATGCCATATTCCTTATTAATGCAATTATCTCCGCAAATAATATACCCCCTATCATCTTTTCCAATAATTCTATGAAGCACATAATCGTCTCCACGTCTGTATAAAGGCACATCATATTTCTTCAATGGTGCTGTAGGTGGCTTAACTATTATGGTATCCCTTCTGTTTCTTAGCATTGGATACATGCTGACACCAGAAGTTGTACTAACATACACTCCCTTCTCATTTAATGCATCCTCAATATGTAACACTTCACCCATAACACACTCTCTATTCTACAATAATTCCTTCATTTTTCATCTTATCTACCATTGTCTGAATGTCTTCTCTTGCTTTATCAGGTTCAACTTCATAAGTTTCAACCATCTTCTCTACCATCTGGTCAACATCCAATCCGGATTCAATTCCTTGCCATATCTCCTTACCTGTTGCATTAAGGTTAATCATTCCGTGAAATGTCTTGCTTGCCTCACCTACTGCAATAACAACTGCCTGACCTCCAACATCTCTTAAAACAAAACCATTTTTAATCTTCATTAATCTATTCCTCCGATATCTTTCGCTTATATAAGTGTACCATATTACCGCAATATTTGCATTGCGAAATTCCACTCCAACAATTTTTTAGAAAATTTGTTCTATAATAATTTTGTACTTTTTTAATGTATTTAAAAAAGCGTCCCCTAAATTCATCGCATTTTTGCACGCTTGTTAAGGAACACTTTTTATTCTTTATTTTGTTTGATTTAAACCCAGCCCAAAAGTCTTAATTAAGCCTTATTCTGTGCATCAACAAGATTTGAACTGTGATACATTTCTCTAAGCTTAGGTTTTTCGATTTTTCCAGTAGCATTTCTTGGAACTTTAGTAAAGATAATCTTTTTAGGTCTCTTGTATCTTGGAAGTTCCTTGCAGAAATCATTGATTTCCTGTTCAGTACATTCTGTGTCAGGATTCAATTCAATAATAGCAGCTGCAATTTCGCCCAATCTTTCATCTGCAAGACCAATAACTGCAACATCCTTAATCTTAGGGAATTTGCTTAAGAAGTTTTCAATCTGTACAGGATAAAGATTTTCGCCACCACTAATAATTACATCTTTCTTTCTATCAACAAGGTAAATAAAACCGTCTTCATCCATTTCAGCCATGTCCCCTGTGTAAAGCCAGCCATCCTTGATTGTTTCAGCTGTAGCCTTTTCATCATTGTAGTAACAAGTCATGACGCCTGGTCCCTTAACAATAAGTTCCCCAACACTACCCTGCTCTACAGGATTTCCCTCAGGATCAACAATCTTTGCTTCCCAGCCGTAACCCGGAATACCAATTGCTCCTACTTTGTTAATATTTTCGACACCTAAGTGAACGCAACCTGGTCCAATAGATTCGCTAAGGCCATAGTTAGTATCATATTGGTGATGTGGGAAGTATTCCTTCCATCTCTTAATAAGGCTCTGTGGTACAGGCTGTGCACCAATGTGCATAAGTCTCCACTGATCTAACTTGTAATCTTCAAGTTTAATCTCTCCTCTGTCTAATGCAAGCAAAATATCCTGTGCCCAAGGAACAAGAAGCCAAACAATTGTACAGCCTTCATTTGATACTGTTTCAAGAATTGTTTTAGGTGTAACCCCCTTTAATAATACTGCTTTTCCACCAGTCAAAAGGCTGCCAAACCAATGCATCTTGGCACCTGTATGATAAAGCGGTGGAATGCACAAAAATACATCATCCTTAGTCTGTCCATGATGATTCTGTTCAACTTTTGCCGCATGCATAAGACTTTCGTGATTATGTAAAATAGCCTTTGGGAAACCTGTTGTTCCTGAAGAAAAATAAATTGCCGCATCATCTGAATCCTTAATTTCGATTTCAGGTGAAAGTGAAGAACAGTTAGATGCAAGCTTATCATAATCTTCTGCAAAAGTAGGACAATCACCACCTACGTAGAACAAAATTCTTTTTTCATCAATTTCATCAACAATTTCTTCGATTCGGCCAACAAACTCAGGTCCAAAAATAAGCACATCTGTCTCTGAAAGTTCAAGACAATATTTAATTTCCTGAGCATCAAATCTAAAGTTCATAGGAACTGCCAAAGCTCCTGTTTTAAGAATTCCAAAATAAATAGGAAGCCATTCTAAGCAGTTCATCAAAAGAATTGCAACTTTATCTCCTTTTCTAATACCTCTGCTAATAAGGAGATTAGCAACTCTGTTAGCTTTCTCGTTAAATACATGCCATGTAATATCACGTCTGTAATGATGGCGGGCATCTGGCTGGATTAATTCATAATCTCGCCATGTTACCCTTCTTTTTTCCTGAATTTCGGGATTTATTTCTACCAAAGCTATATCCTTTGGAAATTCTCTGGCATTTCTTTCTAATAATTCTGTAATTGGCATTTCTCTTTCCTTCTTTTTTATCTTATTTTTAATTTATTATCCAAAGAAATTAAACAAATCATTGGCATTCTTCCCAAAGATCTTGTCTTTTTCTTCCTGTGTCAAATCTGTATTGTTAAAATCATTAACAGCTTTAGTCTGGTCATACCACGGAGAATCAGTTCCAAACAAAATCCTATCCGCTCCATGTTTTCTAACCATTCTTACAAACTGTTCATTTTCAAGCTTAAACGGGAAAATAGGATTAAGCACAACTGCCGTGTCCAAATAAAATGGCAGTCCTAAAAGCTTCTCTTCCACTTCATCCCACATTTTCCAGCCACCCATATGGGCAAGAATCAACTTCTCCGGCTGAATATGTTTCCAAAGATTAAGAATTCTTTCAGGTGTGCAGTGAACCGTTTCCGGAAGTCCCACATCTTCCCCAGCGTGAACAATTATCCCCAAATCTTTCTCGGCTGCATAATCCATTAACCTGATATATTTTTCATCGTCAAAAAATGTATTTTGATAGTCAGGATGAATCTTTATAGCTTTCAAATCCATTGCAACTATTTCATCTATAATCTGCTTATAATTCTCACAATCCGGATGAATAGCCCCAAAATTAAATAATCTTGTTTCTTCTCTTTTCTCGTTAAGTTCCACAGATAATCTGTTAATTTTCTCCGGCTGCCTAATATTAGTTGCCACAGGGCAAACAACAGACAAATCTATATCTGCTTTTTTAGTACTGTCCTCTAAACCTTTAACTGTTGGTATTCTTGCACATTTTACATGAATACCCTGACCTCTTACAATATCTTCTTCCATACTTGCTATAGTCTTGTAAGCTATGGCATCAGGAAATGTATGTGTGTGAATATCTATAATCATAACATTCTCCTATATGAATCTTATTCTTTATTACTTTTTCACTTTAAAGTCATAAACTATTATAAATAACTATTACCTTAAAGTCAACCAAACCTTTTTGCCTGGATACTGATTAAACGGATTGTTCCGCACTCTCACAATCCTCCCCGTATTCGCATATCGTGAAGCTTACGCTCCACTTTTATGCTCATATCGGGGGCATGTCCCAAGGTCATTATTCCTCCTTTGTGTAAACACAGGTGGAATATGACCTTTTGACATTGTAATCGTAAAAACCCCGAAAAGCTTCAGAACTATTAACATTCTTTCCACTTTCCGGGATTTTTATTATCCTATATTTTAATTTTATTATCTTATGCTAATTCATAACCCTTTTCAAAGGCTGCCACGTTAATATCAATAGTCTTTGGTGGAACTGTTTTCTTGATTACTTCAATCCACTGTTCCTTTGGGAAATCCATATTCTTTGCAGCAATTCCAAGAATAATAACGTTAAATACTCTTGAATTGCCCATCTTTATGGCTTCATCCATTGCATCAACTGATACAACACGGTATTTCTTTGAAAGTTTTTCAATAATTCCGTCAGGATATTTTGCCACACCTGTAACTACAGGCATTGGGTCGATTCTCTGGTCATTTACAATAATTACTCCATCTTTCTTAAGAAAATGAGCATATCTTAACGCTTCTAATCTTTCAAAAGCGATAAGTACATCTGCCTGACCTTCTTCTACTATAGGTTCTGCTACTTTTTCGCCGTAACGTACATAAGTAACAACGCTACCGCCACGCTGTGCCATTCCATGAACTTCTGAGAGCTTAACATCATATCCGGCTTCAACTGTAATTCCACCTAAAATACGGCTTGTAAGAAGTGTTCCCTGTCCACCGACACCTACTATCATAATATTCTTTGTTTCTGCCATGACTATTCTCCCTTCTTCTTTAATTCAATTGCATCGAAATGACAATTCTGCATACAAAGTCCACAACCATTACATAATGTCTGGTCAATTGAAATAGTTCCATCTTCATTCTTTGTAATTGCAGGACATCCTGAAGCAAGACAAAGTCCGCATTTTTTACATTTTTCAGGAATTGCAACGCATTTACCCTTTGGAACATATGACTTAAGCAATGCACAAGGAGACTGAGCTATAATAACTGATACTTCATCTCTTGCTACTTCTTCTTTAATAACATTTTCTAACTTCTTTGTATCAAAAGCATCAACAATCTGTACATTCTTAACACCTAAAGCTCTACATAAATCATCAAGAAGAACTATATTGGCTTTTTCACCTGACAATGTTTTTCCTGTTGCAGGATGATCCTGATGTCCTGTCATACCTGTTGTTGAATTATCAAGAATAATAACTGTTCCTGTAGCCTTGTTATAAACCATGTTCATAAGTGAATTAACACCTGTGTGAAGGAATGTTGAATCACCTATAACAGCTACCCAATTCTTAATGTAATCTTTTCCTTTAGCCTTTTCCATACCGTGAAGTGTAGAAATACTTGAACCCATACAAACTGTCGTATCTACAACACCTAGTGGATTAACTGCACCAAGTGTATAACATCCAATATCACCTGCTGCATGAATTTTTAACTTCTTAAGTACTGAATATGTAGCTCTGTGAGGACATCCCGGACAAAGAATAGGTGGTCTTGCAGGGGCCTGTAAAGGCTGCTCAATTTCAACCTTTTCACCTAAAACTACCTGTTTAAGCATATTAGCACTATATTCGCCCTGTACAGTAAAGATGTTCTTTCCATCGCATTCAATACCCATAGCTCTAACCTGTTCTTCAATTACAGGTTCAAGCTCTTCAACTATAATAAGTCTGTCTACCTTTGAAGCAAATTCCTTTATAAGTCCCTTTGCCAAAGGATGAACCAAACCAAGTTTTAAAACTGATGCATTAGGAAGTGCTTCCTTAACATACTGATAAGGTATACCACTTGTAATAACACCAATCTTTGTATCATTATATTCAACTTTATTAATATCAAGGTCACATGCATCTTCTGCCATCTGTTTAAGACGCTGTTCAACAATAACATGACGTTTAATTGCATTTCCCGGCATCATAACGTTTTTTGCAATATTTCTTTCATATGGCTTGTCATCTACCTCAACTCTATCTTCAAGATTAACAATCCCCTGTGAATGTGCAAGACGTGTAGTTGTTCTAAGAATAACCGGTGTATCATATTTTTCAGATAATTCATAAGCCCTCTTTGTAAAATATCTTGCTTCTTCACTATCAGAAGGTTCAACTACCGGAACCATTGCAGCTCTTGCAATCATTCTAGTATCCTGTTCATTCTGTGAACTGTAAATTCCAGGGTCATCTGCAACAACCAAAACCATACCACCGTTTACACCAATGTATCCTGCTGTAAAAAGTGGATCAGATGCTACGTTAAGACCTACCATTTTCATCATTGTCATAGAACGAACACCTGCCATAGATGCACCAATGGCAACTTCTGTGGCAACCTTTTCATTAGGTGCCCATTCAGCATAAATTTCTTTATATTTTACTACGTTTTCACTTACTTCAGTACTTGGAGTACCAGGGTATGCTGATGTAACCTTTACTCCCGCTTCATAAGCTCCTCTTGCAATGGCTTCATTACCAAGCATAATCTTCTTATTACTCAAAACTTCTTCCTGCCTCTCTTATATATTTCACAGTAAAAAACAGTAGTATCACCATTATATTTAACTTTTTGTGATACGGGCAATGTTTAATTTACTGAATTAAAGTCCTAAAATTAATTATAGTTTATTGAAGCTTTTTAGTCAACAAAAGAGAGCCACCATACAATACTAATTGTACGATGACTCTCAACGTTTTTTCTAAAAATACATATAAAAAAGTGCTAGTAAAAATTATTTCTTAATTTTACCCTTGAATCCTGCCTTCTTTAAGTTCTTCTTTAATTTCTTAAATTCTTTAGCGCTCATCTTCTTGTTAACCTTAACTGTAATCTTCTTTGAGTTAACGTTCTTAAATGCACCCTTCTTTACTGTAAAGCTCTTTGTTCCTTTAACAATAATTGTCTTTAATTTCTTAGTACCTGTAAAACCTTTTTTGTTTACTTTCTTAATTGTTGCTGGAATTACAATCTTTTTAGCCTTTTTAGCCTTCTTAGCAAATGCTTTAGCCTTGATTACTGTTACTGTATAAGTTACACCCTTAACTGTTACCTTACTAGGTACTGTAGCTGTACTCTTCTTAGCTACAACAGCACCAACTTCAGCTGTTCCGTTAGCCTTTGTATCAACTGTATTTCCGTTTGATACAGCAACATTCTTAGCGTTAACCGGTACTAATGATGATGTTGGGCTCTTAACTGCTGCACTTACACCTGTTACAGATCCTACTGCTACTGCTGCTGCTAATGCTAAAACAGCAACGTTCTTCATTAATTTTTTCATTAATAAGTTCCTCCTATTATTTTTTTGAGTTTTAATTATTTCTGCTTATCCCCACAAGTATTAAAAATAAAAATGTCCTCATAGCAAACTTATAACTTATAAAACTCACTATGCCGTTTATTTTACTACTTTTAGGAATAAATTTAAATACTTTTTTTGTTATATTTTGCTTTTTTGACTATATTTGACAAAATATGTCAATGATAATTATATACTATTACTTGCCATTGTAGTATTTCTTCTTATTTTTCTTGCCTTTTGCGTCTGTTGCGCGGTTTAGAACCACACCTAATATCTTACATTCTGATCTTTCAAGCTGCTTAATTGAACTTTTCACTTCAGATTTTGATATTTCTCCACTTCTAATTACAAGAATTGCTCCATCACACATACTACCAATCTTTTCAGCATCTGATACAAGACCAAGAGGTGGTGCATCAACAAATACATATCGGTAATCTTCCGCAAGTTGATTGAGCATATTGCCAAACTTGTCACTTTCAAGCAACATTGATGGATTAATTATATTTTCCACGTTTGGTATAATATCTCCATTTTCAAGTGGTGTATTATACACAACATTTTCAAGTGGAAATTCTTCTGCCAAATAATGTGCAAGCCCTTTCATTTCTGAGCCATCTTCTTTTTCTATGCCATATTTGTTTACTATGACAGAGTTTCTCATATCTCCATCTACAAATACCGATTTGATTCCGGCACTTGCCATCTGTCTCCACATCTGTAAAGTAACAAAACTCTTTCCTTCATTAGGCATTGTACTTACAACCATGATTTTTTTAATTTCATTTCCAAGGAAACTAACATTTATACGAAGTCGGTTTATAGATTCCTCAACAGCATAAGGAAGTTCTTTGGTTAAATCCATTTTAATTTTATTCATTTCTATTTCTCCTCAAGCTTATTTTTTTGGTGTGTAATATTTCTTTCCCTTATAATAATTGTATTTAGAATATGCTCCGTATTTAACGTTTCCATCAGGAATAACTGTTAAAGGAATAATGCCTAAATACTTTTCAACATCTTCTTCTGTCTTAATTGTATCATCAGTGATAAATAAGAATGTGAAGATAGCTAATACCACAACCATTCCTCCAAATGCACCCATCATTACATTTTTCTTCAGACTAGGTGAACTTTTACCTTTAGGAGTTATAGCTCTTTCAGCAATATTAGGTGACGATGTTCCCATTAATTTAGGAATTTCAGTAACTGCCTTTTCAGCTAAAGCATTTGCTATTGTTTTTGCTTCCTCCGGCTTTATGCTTGTTGCTGAAATTTTTAGGATACGTGTATCTTCAACTGTTGAAATGTCAATCATTCCGTTAAGTTGCTCATATGTATATCCTAAATCGTTTTCCTCATTTATGGCCTCAATGATAGGTCTAACATGCAACAACTCTGCATAATCTTCTGATAATGATGTACCTATACTTAAATCAGCAAGATCGACCACTGAGTTTTTTGATGCTGAAACCATATAAACTTTCGCTGTTGCAGTATATTTAGGTGTAATGCCAACTTTAGTCCATACACCTGCAATTATTGCTCCAATCAAAAAACCTGCAATAATAAATAAAATCTTCTTGCGATAATAGTTAAACAAATCCAAAAGGTTGATTTCTACTTCATCTTCTTTTTCGTTAATTTTTATCTTTTCTACCTGTTGTTTCATCTTTCAATTCCTTTACTCTTTGTTCTTCTGTTCCACTATGCCAAACAGTTCTGACATTGTGCTAACCATTGCTTTCTTGTTAACATAAAATTCCATATGATCCATTTCATCTCCAAGAGCCTGACCAATCTTAGACTTTCCTGCCAATTGAAAAATCCCCTTGTCTGTTCCACTAGCAAAAATATTACTAATATTAGAAATCTTTCCTATAGTAATATCTGTTGTGGAAACATCCTGCAAACTTTCAAAAACTTCATTGGCATAGTTTGGATTAGCCTTAACCTTCTCCTGAAGTTTTTTAAAAAACCCTGTCATATACTGTTGTTGTCTTTTCATTCGTGATGCATTCTCTTCATCCCCAACTCCATAACGGTCATGAACGTATGCATAAGCCTGCTCATCATCAAGGTTTATTGTAGCTCCCTTCTTCATTTTTGGATATTTCTTTGAGAAATCATCCTCCAATGTTACGGTAACTCCATCTACCATGCTGTTAAGTTTAGGTATTTCATTCATGTTAAGTTCATAATAACCATCAATCTGAATACCTCCTAACAATTTCTTTACGGATTTAACTGTATTTTCGCAGCTTTGCTCTCTGTTGCCTCCATACCAATGAGCTGTACACAACTGAATATTAGCTGTTGCCTCACCCTCGCCATTATGATCAATCAATGCAACCTCTGTCATGGTGTCTCTGTTAAACTGAAGAAAACTATATGTATTCTCTGTCTTGTCTACAATTACAAGCATAAGGAAATCAGCCATACTTCCCTGGTAATCTGCTCCGTTCTTGTTATTTCCCGTAGCATCTGTTCCTATTAACAGATAATTCTCAAAATCATGGTAATATTCGTATTTATTTCCATTAAGTTTAATCTTTCCTCTTGGAACCTGAATCTTCCAATCATTTATTGAACTTTCATCAGATACATTAGCCTTCTCTGTCTTATTATCAACATACTGTAATCCATAGCCTAAAACTGCTATAAACAGTATAAAAACTACTACTCCCACGGCAATTTTTATGTATTTTTTTCTTTTCTTCTTCACTTTACTTATCCCCTAATCATTATTTTTCAAGTATCTCCACGGACACTTTTTCTATTTCATCTACAGCATTCTGTCCGATTTTCTCTCTGATAAAGGAATAACCCATATCAAGGTTAGGCTTTCTTCTATCAGTATTATGGCAGTCACTTCCAAGTACAACCGGTCTGTTTTCTTCAACCAGCTTCTTTATAAGTTTTCTTTTCTTTCTACCATCAAAAAATTCTGCGTTAACCTGAAATATAACCGGCAAATCAAGAACTTCTTTCCAAATCTTCTTTCTTTTCTGGTAAGCATAAAATCTTTCTATATGTGCGAGCATAACTGAAACATTCTGTTTCTCCATTAGCTCTTCAACATCCCGTAAAACCTCTTCATCCCACTGTCTAAAGGGTAATTCCACCATAATAACCCTGGTTCCCTCTATACATAATTTTTCAATCTCTCTAGCTCTCCCGATTCCTCTGAAATAGCATACTTCAGCTCCCAATCTTATGTCAGGGCAGTCAGAATCATCCATACACCGTTTCAATGTGTCATAGGCTTTCTTCCTCTTTTCGAGAAAATGATCCACTGAAACATCTTGAGCATAAAAATGTGGCGTAGCCAACATCGTACTAACTCCTTGATTTTTTGCTGTATGAAGCATCTCTAACGATTCCTCTACGCAATCGCTTCCATCATCTATTCCGGGCAATACATGTGAATGAAAATCAATCATTCTGCCTCCTTCTATATCAAAACCAAGTAATCCATACACTTTCGTAAAATCAATACCCCAAGTACTGACCATACCTTTATCTATGATATTAAAAAAAAGGATAACTGTCAATCTTATAGCCCCTTTTGTTCGTTTTTTTATTCCATTTTTTTCCTTAAAAAACGGCACTCTGACAGGTTATGTCATTGGTGTTACTGACAGTTTTGTTATAAAAAACGTATTTATTAATTTTCGCAAAAAAGCTGTCGGATTGCTCCAACAGCTTTTTATAATATTTTTTCATACTATTCTGTTACTGACAGTTTTATGCCTAATCTTCCAACGATTCTTTCACCGGCACTTCTACCATTGCCTCGTAGCACTGGAACATATTGTCAATTTCTTCTTTACTTTGTTTCTTTGTAATCAAACTTATTACAGGAACTATAATAAGTCCGCCTACCATTGAAACTACACCTGAATTAATTGATGATTTGAATATGTAGCCAAAAACGGTTCCCCAGCCTGTAACATCTATTCCGCAAAGTGAAACAATAAGCTGCAACACGGCAACTGCACATCCCCAGACAAAGCAGACAACCGTAGCCACCTTTGTTACGCCTTTCCAGTATAATCCATACAAGAATGGTGCAAGGAATGCCCCTGCCAAAGCTCCCCATGAAACACCCATCATCTGAGCTATAAATGTAACTTCAGGATGAGAATCCTTAAATATTGCAATAACTGCTGAAACAACTATAAAGAATACTATAAAAATTCTCATAATAACAACCTGTTTCATTTCATTCATTTTCTTTTTTGAGACCGGCACAATTACGTCTAATGTAAAAGTTGAGCTTGATGTAAGTACCAATGATGAAAGTGTTGACATTGATGCTGACAAAACCAAAACAATAACAATTGCAATAATTATTGCCGGTAAAGTAGACAACATTGTTGGAATAATTGTGTCAAACAATGGCTTGCCTGTTGCTTCATTAATGGCAATTTTATCACTGTATAATCTGCCAAATCCACCAAGGAAGTAGCATCCACCGGCTACGATTATTGCAAAAACTGTTGAAATAACAGTTCCTTTATGAATGTCTTTTTCACTCTTAATTGCGTAAAATTTTCCAACCATCTGTGGAAGTCCCCATGTTCCAAGAGATGTTAAAATTACTACAAATAATAATGCCAATGGATCAGGACCAAGAAATGAAGTAAACGCTCCACCGGTCCAGCCTTCACTTGGTACTGCTGACAATTTCTGAGTGGCTTTAAGCAAACCACCATTATCCATTAAAACTGCACCAATAACTGCGCAAATTCCGAAAAGCATTATAATTCCCTGAATAAAGTCATTTATTGCAGTAGCCATATAACCACCGAAAATTACGTAAAATCCTGTTAAAATCGCCATTACTAAAATAACAACCCAATATGGGATATCAAAAACAAGTCCAAATAAACTTGAAAGTCCGTTATATAATGATGCTGTGTATGGTATCAAAAATATAAATACAATAACTGATGCAGCAACCTTTAATGGTACTGAATTAAATCTTTTTCCAAAAAAATCCGGCATAGTCTTAGCATCAAGATACTGCGTCATAATTCTTGTTCTTCTTCCAAGAACGTTCCATGCAAGCAATGAGCCAATAAATGCATTACCAAGTCCTGCCCATGTTGATGCCAACCCAAAATTCCATCCAAACTGTCCTGCGTATCCTACAAAGATAACTGCTGAAAAGTAAGATGTTCCAAAGGCAAAAGCTGTAAGCCACGGACCTGCTGAACGTCCACCCAAAACAAATCCACTAACATTGGTTGCGTGCTTTCTTGAATAAAAACCTACTCCAATCATTACCACAAAAAAGACAACCAACATAATTCCGCAAAGTATTTCTGTCATAATCTCCTCCTTATTAACCTTGCATCTGTGTATTTTATCTCCACTGTTCAACCTTATCTCTTCTTTAAGACTTAATGCAAAATTAATTTTTATTATTCGTCGCTTTAAACCGTTACGCTTTAAAGCATTGAAGCAATTATATAAAATAAAAAAGAGTCTGTCAATAACCCTTTTCTATTTTTACAAACCTTATTTACTATGGTTTATTCTAATTCTGTGAATCTTATTTGCTATAATCTGCTTCAATTCCATGAATCATGTCAACTCTTGCCTGATGTCTTCCACCTTCAAACTCTGCTCCAAAAAATTCATCAAGAATCATTTTTGCAAGTTCTACTCCAACAACTCTTGCGCCAAAAGCAATAACATTAGCATTGTTATGCTGCTTTGTAAGTTTTGCCGAATAAGGTTCGCTGCAAACTGCTGCAATTACACCTGGAACCTTATTTGCTGCAACAGAAATACCGATTCCGGTTCCACACATAAGTACACCGTAATCTACATCTTTTCTTACAACTGCTTCACCAACTTCACGACCCTTGTTTGGATAATCGCACTTAATAATTTCTCCGTTTTCATCATAGCCTGTGCCATAATCAACACATTCGTAGCCCTTTTCTGTCATATATTCAATAAGTTCATTCTTTAAGTCAATTGCTGCATGGTCGCATCCAAATCCAATCTTCATTATAAATCCCTCTCATTTCTTAAAACTATTTACTATATATTCCGTCATCTATCTGACTTATACTATTTGCTGTACATTCCGTCATCTATCTGACTTTTACTATTTGCTGTACATTCCGTCATCTATCTGACTTTTACATTCTACTCAATATGTATAAGACTGTCAAATGTACAAGGAATTTGGCTATTTCTCATTTCATTGTGGCATTTTTTCGTCTATATACAGTATGCTGTGTGGTCTGTTTTATGATTTGATGGAATGTACCCCAAAAATCGAGATTTTTAATTTTTTGTGGTACGTTTTCAAGTTATGTAAACTAATCATGTCACATATTCTTGTTTTAATCATATATTTGTTGCATATTGTTTGACATTTTTATAGTTATGTCAACCAATATATCACTTAAACTGCTTTCAATTCATTTTGCGTACCCCAAAAATTCAATATATCTTAAATTTGGGGGTACATGATTTTGTTATTAAATTTTTATCTGTCTTATGTAAACCAAAATCCCCGAAAATAACTTTATAAACCAGCTAATAATATGCAAATCTGAAATTTCAACATCTTAAATCTCAAAACATCAAAAATTCTCCATTTTCTAACTCTCAGTAAATAACGATTTCAAAAATCAATGTTTTTTCAAACTAGCTTTCACTTATGAAAATACAAGAAGTGTATATATACATTAACTTCTCTCTCCTATACGAAAAAAAGCTATGACGCTTTCGCATCATAACTTCTCACTTCAATATGTAATGCCGGCGACCGGAATCGAACCGGTACTGTGTTGCCACAACAGGATTTTAAG
>ERZ773164.1811-NODE-1811-length-19867-cov-5.261861_pt1 | contig 19867 bp, 22 predicted proteins | sample MGYA00511917_ERZ773164 | MGnify/ENA primary metagenome ERZ773164 (study PRJEB29015, sample SAMEA2737847) | human gut metagenome | biome: human gut; feature: human-associated habitat; material: faeces | place: China | collected 2012 ...
CGACCCTATAAAAATTTAAGGACTATGTTCGACCCTACAAGAATTTAAATATCCAAAAGAGCTCAACTTGAGCTCTCATTTTTTATACGTTAATTGCGGCATGCATTCCTAATGCATCTCTTTCTTTAGCTAGAATTGGATCAATGAAGTCTTTGAAGAATTCTTCTGTTTGTTGAACAGAACGTCCAACGAAGTTTTCTGGTTTCATGATGGAAAGAATTTGTTCTTTTGTCATTCCAAATTTTGGATCTTGTGCAATACGGTCGATCAAATCGTTAGGTTTACCTTCTTCTTTAACTACACGACCGGCTGCCATTGAGTGTTGACGAATCAATTCATGTAATTCTTGGCGGTCTCCACCGGCTTTAACAGCGTCCATCATAATATTTTCTGTAGCCATGAATGGTAGTTCTTTTAATAAGTTAGCTTCTACAACTTTTGGATATACAACTAAACCATCACTTACATTTAAGTAAAGATCTAATAATCCATCCGTAGCTAAGAAGGCTTCGGCAACCGAAATACGTTTGTTTGCGGAATCATCCAATGTTCTTTCAAACCATTGTGTACTTGCCGTAATTGCAGGATTGATGGAATCGGCAATGATGTAGTTAGCTAGTGCTGCCATTCTTTCAGAACGCATTGGGTTACGTTTGTAGGCCATTGCGCTTGAACCGATTTGTGATTTTTCAAATGGTTCTTCGATTTCTTTCATATGTTGTAATAAACGAATATCATTACTGAATTTGTGTGCGCTTTGTGCAATTTGAACTAAAACTTGTAATACTTGTGTATCATATTTACGAGTATATGTTTGTCCGCTGACTGCGAAATATTGGTCGTAACCTAATTTTTCACAAATCTTTTTGTCTAAAGCTTTAACTTTGTCTGTATCTCCTTCAAACAATTCCATAAAGCTTGCCTGTGTACCTGTTGTACCTTTGCATCCTAATAATTTTTTATTGTCTAATAAATGTTGGATTTCAATGTAGTCCATATATAAGTCTTGTGCCCACAAGCTAGCTCTTTTACCTACAGTGGTTGGCTGAGCTGGCTGGAAGTGAGTAAACGCAAGACATGGCATATTTTTGTATTTTAATGCGAATTCTTCTAATTTTTCTAATACATTGACGATTTTCTTTTGTACAAGCTCTAAAGCTTCGTGCATGATAATTAAATCTGTATTATCACCAACGTAGCAGCTAGTAGCTCCTAAGTGAATGATTCCCTTAGCATTTGGACATTGTACTCCATACGCATATACGTGTGACATAACATCATGACGTACTTCTTTTTCTCTGGCTTTTGCGACATCGTAGTTGATATCTAAAGCGTGTGCTTTCAATTCTTCGATTTGTTCTTCGGTAATGTCTAATCCAAGTTCTTTTTCTGACTCCGCAAGAGCAATCCAAAGTCTTCTCCATGTCGTAAATTTTTTGTCGTTTGAAAATAATGCCTGCATTTCCTTAGATGCATATCTCTGTGAAAGAGGAGATTGGTAATATTCGTTCATTTGTTCCACCTATTCTAGTTAGTTTTTTCCTAACATCAATATTATATGTGTTTCAATTTTTAAATTCAACTTCAATTGTTGTATAATAAGGGAGTATGGAAAAGGAGTAGTTATGAAAACTTTATCTATATTATCTACAAAGCTTAGTGCTTGGGTGCTACACCTAATTGGTAGGGGTGGATCGATGCCTGGGTCGATTGGCTGTAAAGTCGATGCGAATATATTATCGAAATTAAAATTTAATGGTCCTGTCATTTTGGTTACGGGTACAAATGGAAAGACGAGTACAGCCAATATGATTACAGACTTGTTTGAAAAGGCTGGATATAACGTGATTTCCAATCGTAAGGGAGATAACTTGAAGGCAGGGATTGTCACTACGTTGTTGACTCACGCAAAACTAAATGGTGAAATCAAAGCCAATGCGGTTGTGCTAGAATGCGATGAATTGAATGTAAGACATATTCTTCCATTTATTCCGGTTACAGATTTTGTAGTCAATAATTTCTTTCGTGATCAATTAGATCGTGCTCGTGAAATGGAACAGTTGATTGATTCGATTGAAAAGGTATTGCCTGCATATAGGGGTCGAATGATTTTAAATGCGAATGATCCCAATGTCGTACGACTCAATTTAGTATCGAAAAACGCTTCATTCTCCTATTTTGGAATGGATGAGAACAAGTATTCGGTTACAACGACAAAAGAGGCAAGTGAAGGAAAATTTTGTCCTAAGTGTGGGGCAAGACTTGAATACAGTTATTATCAATATTCACATATTGGTAAATTCCATTGTTCAAAGTGTGATTTTCAAACGCCGGAAATGGACATTTGTTTAAAAGATATTGATTTGGATAAAGAAACATTTTCGAGTGATGGAATACATTATAAATCTCCATATGAAGGAATGTATTCTATGTACAATTGTGCCGTTGTATTGAATGTCGCAAAAAATTATGGTATTTCACAAGATTGTGTTAAGTCTGTATTTAGTCATGCGCCTCAGCCTGCGGGAAGAAATGAAACATTCACATCAAAGGAACAAACTTGTATTTTAAACTTGGTTAAAAATCCTACAGGAGCCAATGAAGTTATGAAGGTCATTGAAAAAGATGATTCGGATAAGACAATTGTGATCGTATTGAATGATCGTGAGCAGGATGGTACGGACGTTAGTTGGATCTATGATACTTTCTTTGAAAAGATTATGAAGGATAGTACAAAGGAAATTATTTGTACGGGTCTTCGTGCAAATGATATGGCTTTAAGAATCTATTATGGTGGTTATAAAGGTCCTTTAAGTGTTGTCGATACTTTGGATATTGCCGTAAAAGCCGCATTAGCTACAAAGCGTACGACATATGCGATTGCGACATATACAGCATTACTTCCTACGCGTAATGCGATCAAGAAGGAGATGGGTCTATGAAAGTAGTTTGGATGTATCATGATATCATGGATCTTTATGGGGATAAGGGAAATATGATGGTTCTAATGAAGCGTTGTTTAGATCGTGGTATTCCTTTTGAACTGGATACTTGTGGTATTGGTGAAGAAAAAGATTTAAGTGAATATGATTTGATTTTCTTAGGTGGTGGTGCAGATAAGGAACAAATTAGTTTAATTCCAGATTTATTATCGCGTAAAGAAAATATAAAGAAGGCCATAGATGAAAAGACCTTTGTGCTTTTGATTTGTGGTGGTTATCAATTGTTTGGTCAATATTATATTGCGGCCAACAATGAGAAGATTTCTGGTTTACAGTTCTATGATTATTATACGGATACGGGAAAAGCCGGTAGTCGTTGTATTGGAAATGTTGTGATTGATGCAAATTTAAATGGTTTAAAAACGCGTATCGTTGGTTTTGAAAATCATGGGGGTCAAACATTAAATGTAACGCATCCTTTAGGAAAAGTTGTGAAGGGTTGTGGTAACAGCTTTAATGCAGGTTATGAAGGATTCTATGATGGAAAGATTCTAGGTACCTATTTGCATGGTCCTTTACTTCCAAAAAATCCTGAGGTGGCTGATTTTGTGATTTCAAAAGCACTACAAAAAAGAAATCCGGATTTTAAATATAGTGATTTAAAGCCATTGGAAGATAAGTTTGAAAAGATGGCTCGTGAGGCTGTATTTAAGAAATTAGAGATATAAAAAAGATGTCATAAGACATCTAAAAACATAGTACATAAGGGGTTTATTATATTTTTTGACTCGAACGATAATGAAGTACTATGTTTTTTATCACTCACTCCTTTCATGGTTTTAGTATATAAGTTATATTGACATTATATATGTCAAATATATGAGGAATCGTATGAGAAAATTTATTATATCCATGTTCATTGTTCTATCGACATTGATAACGCCTATATCGGCTTATAAGATTGATGAGATACCTGAATATAGTGGCAATCCTTATGTAGAGATACATGATAATGAGCCTGTATTTAGTTCGAAGGATATGAATACAAAGAGTTTTGAATCGTATTCGAATCTAGATTCTTTAGATCGGCCACAGGTTGCGTATGCGAATGTGTCGAAGGATCTAATGCCAACAAAAAAGCGAGAAAGTATTGGTTCTGTAAAGCCTGCAGGGTGGCATACAGTGCGTTATAAGGGAATTGATGGGAAGTATTTATATAATCGTTGTCATTTGATTGGATATCAATTAACGGGTGAGAATGCGAATCGTAAAAACTTAATGACGGGTACGCGCTATTTAAATGTAGAGGGTATGCTTCCGTTTGAAAATGAAGTATCTGAATACATAGAAAAGACAAATCATCATGTTTTATATCGGGTTACACCTATTTATGATGGTGATAATTTGATTGCGGATGGTGTACAGATTGAGGCGTATTCTGTAGAAGATAAAGGACAAGGTGTATCGTTTAATGTATTTTGTTATAACGTACAGCCAGGTATCACAATTGATTATAAAACGGGCGATTCAAGTCGCTCAAATGACAATATTATAAAGGAATATAAAGTTACAGAGGATACTTCTACTTATGTTTTAAATGTAAAAACACATAAGTTTCATAAGCCAACTTGTGCAAGTGTTCGTTTGATGAATGATGTAAATAAGTTGGAGTCAAGTGAGTCTAGAGATGTATTAATCGCTCAGGGGTATTCGCCTTGTAAAAACTGCAATCCATAGGAGAATAACATGAAAAAAATAGTATCTATGCTGTGTGTATGTGTTTTATCTTTATCTTTATTTGGTTGTTCTAAACCAGAAAATAATGTGGAATTAAAGAAGAATGTTTCTTGTCAATTGTTGGATGTTTTAACCATCACAAATGATACAGATAATTCGACGTACTACTATTATTTGGCAAGTGTTGAAAATAAGGGTAAAAAGCCGTATGACACAAAGAATTTAATTTATACCGTAACAGATGACAACGAAAAAGATATTAGTGTCATTGATAAATATCAGTCTACGCCTTCTTATATCATCAATAAGGGACAAAACACGTATATTTATGGATATATAGGATTTCCAAACAATGATCAAAAAAACTTGGGTCTTTCTTTTAACAACAAGAAACAGTTCTTGCCTTTTAAAGCCTTTGATATTCGTAAGGCTAGTGATAAAAATGTTAACGATTCAAAGAATACAAAATATACTTTCTTTGAGGATGATACACTTCAGATTGGTGTAGATGCATCTAAAGCAAGTTATGTATATGAGAATGGGGAAACAGTATTAAAAAATATTAAGATTACTTATAAGAATAAAACGGATTCTCGTATCATTGTTCCATATTTAACGCCGAGTGCTACTTTAGAAGGTGTCGATCTTAGTAACAAGTATGATTTCGCAAATATGGATGAAATCAAAAGTCATGATTTTACAACGAATGGTATGGCGCCTAAAACACAAAGTTTTAAAGCAGATGTAACTGGGTATGTATTATATTTCTTGGATAAAAAACAAACTGTAAATACAGAAATTGAATTCCATTTTGAAAAGGCAGCTCCTGATTTTACGGATAAGAGTACCAAGCCTTTTGTGGTTCATATGAATTCGAAGGCATTTGGAAAATCAAACACATTTAAGATTGGACTTGAATAAGTCCTTTTCTTTTTGGTTCACATTGTTTATAATCTTTGTGGTGATGTATATGTTAGAAGAAAAAGGATTAGTTCTTGAAGGCGGAGGCTTTCGAGGTATGTATACTAGTGGTGTAATCGATGTATTTATGGAAAATCACATTGATTTTAACCAGGTTGTTGGAGTTTCTGCAGGTGCTGCCTTTGGCTGCAACATTAAATCTAAACAGATTGGAAGAGCTTTGCGCTACAACAAGCGTTTTTGTAGAGATCCAAGATATTCAGGATTAAGGAGTTTTATTAAAACGGGAGATCTTTATAATAAAGAGTTTGCGTATGGGGTCGTGCCTACGATATTGGATCCGTTTGATACAAAGGTATTTAAAGAGAATCCATTGCGTTTTACCGTTGTATGTACAGATATTTGTACGGGAAAACCTGTATATCATGAAATTAAAAATGGAGATGCTCTAGATATTGAGTGGATTCGTGCATCGTCATCGATTCCTATTGTTTCAAAGCCTGTTAAATTAGATGGATATGAATTATTAGATGGTGGTGTCTCAGATTCGATTCCAGTGGATTGGATGTTGGAAAGAACAAAGAAGACAGTTGTAGTTTTGACAAGAGATCATACCTATCGAAAAAAGCCAATGAAATATATAAATCTTATAAAGAAGGCATTTAAGGAATATCCAAATCTACAACACGATTTAGAAAATAGACATATCGTATATAATGAAACATTAGATAAAATCGATAAGCTTGAAAGGGAAGGACAGATATTTGTGATTCGACCTTCTAAACCAATTGCGTGTGCGATGATTGAAAAAGATCCAAGTCATCTACAAGAAATTTATGACATAGGTAGACGTGATGCGTTGAATAGTTTGGAAGAATTAAAAAAATATTTGTGAAGTGTTTCACATGTTAGTTTGTGATATACTAATAAAAAATTTAGGAGTGATACAAATGAGTTTCCTTAAAAAACCAGGACGCATCATATTATTAATCATGATTGTATTAGCTGTAGTCTGTCCGTATCGTGTTCATATGTATAAAACGAAGATTGAAGAAATCAAATCTGGCAAACTAAAAATCAATGATATGCAGTATGCTGCTGATGATCTACATCCGTATTCCGCTTATTTAATGGCTGTCCCATATATTATTATAGAAGTCGCATTAGGATCTTTATATTACGTTAGAACACGTGATTAGTGGACTTTTTGATTTGCCGTGAAAATCAAAAAGATGGACATTTGTACGTTTCGATTCAAATCAGAGAATGCGATATTATGGAAATTAATAAGACTCTATGATTTTTCGTGAAACATCAAAAAACGTATAACTATATGTATTTGTTTAAATAATAGTGATATAAAACTCATAATGAGGGTTTAAATTTAAATATAAACATATTTTTGAATTTCAAGTTATCTTAAACAAATTAAAATAAGCAGACCAATTTAAAAATTTGCTTTATTTCAATTCTATAAATATAACATAAGAGATATTATGCGAAGTTAGTCCATAATATATCTCGAATTTTTAAATTTTTTCTTGTTTTCATGAAACTAACAGCTTCTTTAAGAAACTAACAACTTCTTTTAAGAAATTATCTTGTTTCTTCATTATGAAACTAAGAACTTCCAAAGTTTGCTTCGTTTGTTTGTGAAAGCACAAAAAACTAAGAAACATAAAGTCTCTTTATAGCGTATTAGGTGTAGTAGTTCATCAGAATCATATCGTTTGCAAACACAAATACATAGTGATATACTAGGCAATGCTAGATAAAGAAACCTTTTTATTTAACTCATCTCAATTTTATCTAGCATATATAGACCAATGCAATTTTTAAACCCTTTCTTTCGCATTGGTCTTTTACTTTGTTAATAAGTACAAGTTTAATGTACAAATTATATAATTCATTTAATTTTTTACATCAGCAACACTGCAGGACTTACATTTAAGCGTGATGGTAAATTCGTTTCTATTGAACAAATAAGTACACAGGAATTGATTCTAAAATTTACATTAAACGCTTCCATAACCAATCCCACACGAACTATAAGTGTATAATACGATATCTAACAGCCGATCATAAAGATGTATTTGAAAGTTCTTTCTTCAACTGTCTAGTCAAAGCGTTACATCAACAGTGTTTGAAGTGATGTCAGGTAAAGATCTAGATTAATGTATGATTGATTTATTGTATGGATATACAATAGCTTCGAATACGGATATTTTAATTCGCAATAAAACTGTTTCAGAAATTAATAAGTTGATGTTGCCTTATATAAAGGAATAACGTCTATATTTCAGAAAATATTTTCAAAAATATGACATATGTCAATTTATTTTTCAGATAAACATGGTATAATTTCGACAGTTAGATGAATGTTTATAAGCCAACAAACAATAATAATACGTCACACATAATCAACGCCAACTATCTCATGTGTGATTCCATCTAACAGTCGATTGAGAACTAGTCTCCTCAAAAAAACACTAATACACTAGTTCTCTCCTCTTTTTATAAATTGTTTTATGAAACCTAGTGTGGGTTTCATTTTTTATTGTTTTTTCTTTTAAATCAAAAACACGAGTGGCATACTATGTTTTGCCGATAGGTTTTTTCTTTTCCTTTCTGATTAGGCCTGTTCGGTATGTATTTTTTCGAGCCAGCATGACCTACCCAATCATAGTTGGCTCTTTTTTATTGTTCGTGAAAATGGTATATTACTTTATGCTAGAAATGAGTGGATATTTATGAAATTAAAAATATGGCTTGGAAGAATTATTCCTTTAGTTATCATCGCATTAGGTGAAATTGTATTATATTGTAATCTATTTAAATGGCTAACAACGTCTTTTGTCTTTATTGAAATTGTTTTACACATTCTATCCATTTTAATCGTATTAAATATCGTACGTACAAGTAGACATCTATCTTCAGATCTTATGTGGATTATTCTGATTATGTTGTTTCCTGTCTTTGGTACATTTGTGTATGTATTGATGTTATTAAGTTTGTTGTTTGGAAAAACATTCCGCAATATTATTAAAGAACAAAAAAAGGCATCTAGCAACTATATACAAGATGAATCGATTATTGATGAAATTCGTAACGATAATCCAGACTATGTCTCACAGCTTGCTTTCTTACATGAAGAGGGCTTCCCTATTTATCGAAATACGGATTTTGAATATTATGCACCCTGCGAAAATGGATTTAATGTCATGTTAGAAGAACTAAAAAAGGCAGAAAACTATATTTTTATGGAATATTTCATCATTGAAGAAGGGTTTATGTTTAATTCGATTCTTTCTATTTTAGAAGAAAAAGTAAAACAAGGTGTAGAAGTACGTATCATGTATGATGATATGGGATCTTTAGGTACACTTCCCGCTTCTTATGCGAAACAATTAGAGAAAAAAGGAATCAAAGCTGTTTCTTTTAATCGTATTTCCCCAATCATTAATACGATTATGAATCATCGTGATCATCGTAAAATTTTGATTATTGATGGTAAAGTTGCCTTTAGTGGTGGCGCGAATTTAGCTGATGAATATATCAATAAGAAAGTAAAACATGGTCATTGGATGGACAATATCATTTGTATTAAAGGTAAAGCCGTTTGGTCTTATTTAGTAATGTTTCTAACAAACTGGAACGCTTTACGTCATGAAGACTTTGATTATTCTGTTTTCAAAAATGAAGATGTTGTAGATGAAACTTCGTTTGATGGATATATTGCACCTTATGCAGAGACTCCGTTAGATGAAGAATTGACGGGACAATCCGTTTATGAGGATTTATTAAATAGTGCCAATAAATATGTATATATAATGACCCCCTACCTCATCATTGATTCAGAAATGATCAATACATTAATTCATACCGCTAAAAAAGGTGTTGATGTTAGAATCATCATGCCCGGTATTGCCGATAAACAGATCGTACATGATATGGGAACTACATATTATAAACAATTAATTCAAGGCGGCGTTAAAATTTATGAATATGAGCCTGGTTTTGTACATTCAAAAGTCTTTATTTGTGACGATACATATGCCACAGTAGGAACAATCAACTTAGATTATCGCTCCTTATACCTACACTTTGAAAATGGCACTTTATTGTATAAATCTAAGAAGATCATGGATGTGAAACAAAACTTTTTTGATACATTAGAACATTGTAAAAAAAATCAAGTAGAAGATACCCATGTGAATATTGTGAAAGGTTTATTTTTAAGCATTATTCGTATATTCTCACCATTATTATAGAAAAAATGCAAGGCTGAATCCTTGCATTTTTAGTAGAATTAAAATAATGATTTTACACAACCATACATTCCGGCATCATTTTCAAGTTTAGCCAAAACGATTGGTGTATTTTTACATGCATGAAATGCATACTCTTTAAAGAATGTACTGATTCTTGAAGTTAGGATATCTCCAGCTTTAGAAACGCCACCACCAATCACAATGATTTCTGGATCAATCATACTACAGACTTGTGCCAATGCCTTTGCGAGAATTTTACAAGTGGAATCCACTAATTCGTTAGCGATGACATCCCCTTTTTTAGCCTCGTCATAAATGTGTTTAGCTTCTAAACAATCATAATCACGTAAACTAGAAGGACGTTTATCATTCTCTAACATCTTCTTAGCCTGAGTAACAATTCCAGTAGCTGAAACATATTGTTCTAAACATCCATGATTTCCACAGTTACATGGAGTTTTCTCATCATCCCTTACAGGCATGTGTCCGATTTCTCCGCCAGCACCATGAATTCCGGAAACGATCTGTCCATTTAAAACACAACCGCCACCAACACCAGTGCCAAGTGTAACCATTAATACATCTTGATATCCTTTCCCAGCACCTTGCCACATTTCACCAAGAGCTGCAACATTGGCATCATTGCCTACTTTAATAGGAAGGCCTGAAATTTCATGGAATTCTTTTTCAACATTCAATGAATTCCATCCTAAATTCACACATACACTCACAAAACCATTCTTATTTACTGGTCCTGGTACACCTAAACCTACACCCATCACATCACTTTTTTCGATACCTTTCGTTTCAATAGTACGATTAATAAAATCAGCAATTTCAGTAAGAATATATTTTCCATTATCTGTTTTGTTTGTTGGAATTTCCCATTTTTCCATCAAATCTCCATCCACTGAAAACAATCCAATCTTTATTGTAGTACCACCAATATCTACTCCAAATCCATATTGCATATTTAAATTTCTCCTTTAATAATAGCTTATTAGAATTCTCAAAAAGAATCAATCACTTGTTTAAGTAAATTATCCACAATTAGTTTTGTATATCTTTTACATCCATATGGAGTGCCATCACATAGTGCATAATCACCAGAATGCTCTATTGATTTGCCGCTTTTTAGATGCAAGATATATCGACTACTGCCAGCACCACATAGGAGTGGTTGATATGTCTTTTCACTACCTAAATTTATTTTAATTTCATCTAAAAAATCACAGATCTTTGGTTCAGACAAATGATAAATTTTATCGTCTATTTGCACGGTTCCATTTACATTTATATAAACTTTTTTTCTTTCGATAAGTGATCCTAAAACAGGTTCATATTGTTCAAAAACACAATTCAATTGTACAATTTCTTCATGTGTTAAATCATGAAACCATTCTGGCTCTTTAAAGTAGAGGAGTTTATGAAGAAAAGCATCCATATCTTCATCATCTTCAAATTCGAATTCAGCACGAACAAATAATTCATTTGTATCTGGATCTACTTTTTTTTCACAGAATGAATAAACTTCAGGAATATATACATTCCCTTCTTCGTCATAGAAATCATTGATTGTATGATGTGATTTGGTATACGAAAAAAATGAAGTTACATAAGACTTGTATAAGGATCCATCATAATTTGATTTATGAGGAATTGATTTTCCTAAAGTTAAATATGTTTTCATAAGTAAACATTAACATAATAAAAAGGCTATTTCTAGCCTTTTAGAGTTGATCATATCATACATTATATACAAATGAAGATTCTTGTTTTTTTCTTGTGATTGTTAAAGAATGTCCAATATCACCTCTAAAAGAATGACACTAACCACAATAAAAGCTGTAAAGGCTGGCCTTTTATATAATGGGACATTTGAATAATCCATCGCATTTGATAATTTTGACATACCATACTTTCCTAAATACATATAAATAGGATCTCTAAAATTCTTAATATATTTTAATTTACGCGATAAAAAGATGTCTTCTAATCTTCTGCAGAATAATTCATCCTCTAAATACGGCATGATTTTTGGATCTGTAAAAACTTGTACGATCTCTTTAGACCCAATCTTTTTAGGCAAACTTTTTTCAATCGAATTCAATATATCCTGATAAACAACAATATCCTTTTCATTCTTCACAAACAATGTTTCTACTTTAGGAATAGGTGGAGGAATGATTGTATCCTCTTTAGTCGAAATGGATTGTATTTGAATATCTTGTTTATTTTGTTCAAATGAAACAGACTCTATTTCTTGATCTGGATGTAGACACTGTTGATAAGCAGCCTGAATTTGTTTGAATTCTTCCGGATTCTCTTCAGGATGATACTGTTTTAAAAGTCTCGCATAAGCTTTTTTTATTTCTTTTTTATCCTTTGTAGGCTCAATCCCTAATATTTCCCACGCATTCATGCTAAATATTCTCCTTCTTCATCCTCTTCTTGACTAAAGATATCTAAAGAATCTACATTTTGACTTTCTTCGATTTGATTCAAGATTTGTGAAACTTGATTTATAAGACGTTTCCTTTTTTGAATATTGTTGATCAAAGTTTCCATATCTTTTGTGAATTCTGAATGAAGACGCATTAAATAATCTTGTGTTTCCTCATCCACTTCTTGATAGATTCTTTCAATACGAGCAAGCAGAGCATCCACTTCATTATTTTGATATAAAGCTAAAGATACTTCTTTGATGGAATCCAAACGAACAGAAGCATCTACTTTTTCTAACACATCACCTTTTGATACTCTAAAAATATAATGTTCCTGGGTAGAATGTACAATGGCTTCTACATACAACATAGAATTAATGTCATATGAATAGATTAAATCAAACGATTCATAATCATGCATATTTCTAGGAACATGAATAAAAGCTTGGCCTAAAAATAAATTTTCTTTCGCATACATAGCCTGCCCTTGAAACACACTAATATTGACCTTGGTTTGCCCTTTATGCACGGTACGCAAAGTCATCTTTTTACTTGTTGGTAAAACTGAATTCTTAGGAATAAGCACGGTTGATAATTCTAAGCCTGGATTTTGTTCATTGTAAGTAGAAGTACTTAAGGAGAAAGGACAAATATCCGTCACAACTACATCTTTAATATTTTCATCCCTTTGTTTAATACCAATGTATTTTCCAAGTCCAAGCGCAACTAAAGAATCCATGTTTTCTTCTTTTAATACAGGAATATTTAAAGCGTCTGATAAATAATGTTGAAGTACCGGCATTTTGCTTGAGCCTCCTACAAGAATCAAACTATCAAGCTCACTAGCTGAAAAACCACTGTCTTTTACGGCCTTACCAATCACATTTTTACAAGATTCTAGTAAGGAATGTGTAGTATTAAATAATACATTTTCATCAAATATACAATTATAATTCTTATTTAAATGAACTAAAGATACTTCAGCCACACTTTGTGTACTCAACTTAATTTTGGCTTGTTCACAAGCACGTAAAATACTTTGTTGGAATGATAAATCCAAAACATTATAGTTTAACCCATTTTTGAAACAAAAGTATTCGGCCATAGCTCGATCAAAATCTGTACCACCCAAATGATTGTTTCCGCTAATCGCATTGATGCTAATCACATTTTCAAAACAGTCGACAACCGAAACATCTAAAGTTCCTCCACCAAAGTCAAACACGACGAATGTTTCATATTCATCGTCCATATGGCATGCGATGGCTGCAGCACTTGGTTCATTGATCAAACGCTCCACTTTAATTCCTAAAAGTTCGCCTATTCGCTTTGTATCTTGTCTTTGACGCGCATTAAAATAAGCCGGAACACTGATCACAACTTCATCGATAGATTCATGTAAATAATTTTGCGCATCTTCAATCAATTGTTTCAAGATAAAAGAAGAAAGTGTTGCCGAATCATACTCTTTCTTATCTAATGTATAAGTAACATCTGTGCCCATATTTCGCTTAAACAAAGATGCACTACATTCTGGATGCGTAATGAGTCTTTCCTTGGCCAATTTCCCAACAACAATCTTACCATCCAAAATACTGACAGCACTTGGAGTTACATATTCACCATACGCATTAGGAATCAATACGGGTTTTCCGTCTTTATAGACAACCGCTAAACTGTTGGTTGTTCCTAAATCTACGCCTAATATTGTCATATTCTCTCCTAACAAAAATTTAAAATAGCTAAAATGATACTAAATACAAGTGAAATACTTCCATAAACAATCAATCCATATTTTAGTATGGATGATAATACATGTTTATAGCCTTCTGTATATTTGGTAAAGACAGATTTCTTGCGTAATACAAAATATAGAATAAAACATACAATACCAACAATTCCATTATAGAGGATCAATAGTGGAATCAACATCGATAGAAAAAACACACATAAGATCCATCCTACACAAAACATCATTAATAGTAATACGCACAATCCGCCCATAAAGTTATCTTCTTTAATCTAAATATAGCATATTAAAAGCGGTATTTCTACCGCCTAGAAATCTTTGTGGAATTTACCTCCATAATGATTATCTTTATAGTTTGTGACATAAAGATAAACGACTAAAAGTGCAATCAAAACAAGACCAACAATAAACAATGAATGAGCAGACATCTTTCCATATAAGAACATGCATCCACATCCAATAAGTAATAACACATCGACAATAATGACAACAGGATCTAATTTCTTCATTTTTTTACACTTCCCTTCACTTTCTTGTTATAATTATTTGGTATGAAAAATAAAACAATGATCGGACATATTTTAGCTTTTGTGTGCATTATGATTTGGGGTTCTACCTTTGTATCGAGTAAGATTCTTTTAGATAATTTCACACCCATTGAACTGTTATTTATACGCTTTTTAATTGGTTTTTTAACGCTATGCATTTTAAGTCCTAAAATATTAAAACTAGAAAATAGAAAAGATGAGATTTGGTATATTCTAAGTGGATTAACCGGTGTTTTCTTATATTACTTTATAGAAAGTACAGCTCTAGTCTATACATATGCCACAAATGTAGGTGTCATAATATCGATAGCTCCATTCTTTACTTCGATACTTGCCTATTTATGTTTTAAGGATGAGCCTTTTAAAATGAACTTTGTGGTAGGATTTATTGTAGCCTTTATTGGAATCTTCTTCATTAGCTTCAATGGCCAACAAATACACCTATCTCCAAAAGGAGATATTCTTACCATTGTGGCAGCCATCATGTGGGCTATTTATAGTGTTGTATTAAAGAAAGTCAATGAATTAGGACATACTTCCATTCAAAATACGAAACGAATCTTTGCGTGGGGACTTTTCTTTATGACAATCAGCCTTCCAATATTAGGATTTGATGTATCCATGGATGAGATTCTAATCCCACTCAATCTATTAAATCTACTTTTCTTAGGTGTAGTAGCTTGTGCAGGATGTTTTGTGATTTGGAACTATTCTTGTTCCATATTAGGAAGTGTTAGAACCAATCAATATGTATATTTAAACCCCATTGCCACAATTATCTTTTCAGTAATTATCCTACATGAAAAGATTACGCCATGTATTGTTCTTGGAACCATACTTACTTTATCCGGATTAATTATATCTGAATACAAGAAGAAAGAATCTTAACCGATTCTTTTTTTAATTTCCATTAAAATCGATTCAGCTTCTTTTTCATCACCTCTTTTATCTTTTCTGCAACCTTGCGATCTTTAATATATTGATTCATATTGACCATCGTCTTTTCTTTAGAAACATATATGGCCAAAATAGTTTCATCTTTTATACAACCTTTACTCCAACAAATAGATATGGATCTTGTAGAATCCCAAATGGTAATGTCCTGAAGGAAGTATAGACGTAAATGGAATACCCTTTCCTTTAGCCTTTTCATTTAAGACAGAAACACGAACTACATCACTATAAGAATATGTACCGGATGGAATGGTAAATTGTTTATTTATATCATCAAATCTTATATATTCATCGATATTCATGGTTGAACCCCCACATTATTAAGCAGCCAATAATTAGGATTATGCCACTCACAATTAAACTTGTATTTCCCGATAAGTAATAATAAGCCATACGATTACAAATCCAAATTAAAATTATGATTATACAATTAATAATTACCCTTTTATCCATACCCTATCTCCTTATCTTCATATTAATCATTTAGCCATTTAGAATCAAATGTATTGTCCAAATAGGTCATAATAAAGGAAAAAAAGTAAGGCCTTGCCTTACTCAAATCTTTGGTTGATATCGCATATCCGATACATTATATACAGTGATAAATGCTTTTGGATCGAGTGTATTGATGAATTTCATCAACTTTTGATATTCCGCTTTATCCACGATTGTGATGATTTCATTGCGCTTTTCCATGTTGTATGCACCATACGCTTCATACACGGTTGCTCCACTATGTAGTTCATGAATGATAAATTCACGAAGCTCTTTTTCTTTTGGAGTGATGATACATACTCTTCGTTTAATATTATGATCAAAAATAAAGTGATCTAGAACAATGCCATTAAAATAAGTGCCCAAAATACTTAATACAACTGTTTTCTTATCATAAACAAGAGCTGAGGATAAGGCCACACACATACCCGATAAGGACATTGCTTTTCCTAGTTCCATATGCAGATATTTATTCATGATCTTTGCGACAATATCAAGACCACCTGATGAAGCATTTCGATTAAATAAAATACTCAGTCCCACGCTCACTACAAGAATGTAGCACAATACATCGAGTTCTTGACTGTTTGTGAAAGATACAAAATTTGGAAAAATAATTTCAAAAAATGCAAGAAAAACAGGAAGCATAATACTTGTATATACTGTTTTTACGCCAAATTCTTTACCACAAGTCAAAAATCCAATAATCAATAAAACGACATTTAAAATCATGGTGATGACTGATAATGGTAGAGGTATAAAATTAGATAGTATAATACCCAATCCAGAAATACTACTTACTGAAGTATGACTGGGCACAAGAAAAAAATAGACGGCTGCACCAATAATTCCAACCGCAACAGTCAATATTCGAGTTATTATAACCATCTTTGTCTTGTCATCAACAAGATAATATGCAATATAATTATCTATAGGCAGCTGATGCATATTCATCGATTGCCAAGGCTCCCATCCAACTAGCTCATGACAAGCTGGCATAAAATCTAATGAACGGATTTTTTCTCGAATTCGCTTTATTTGAGCGGCAGCAGTTTTAGGAACAAGAAGTTCATACGCAATATAAGAATAAATTTCACGAAATCGGAAAGTGCCTCTCCAAAATAGCTGACTTTATAGTTATTCATCATATTCCAAATTCTTTTGCGAGTATTGTATCTACTTCATCTGCAGAATACACATTTCCAGTATTGATGGAATCAACTCCCTTTTGAAGCTCTTTGTCTAACTGTTTTTTTGTCATTGCACCAACAGCTAATGGTTCAGAAGAAGGAAGCTTCAAATCAAATGGGATACCTTTTTTCAGTACGATTTGGCTATAAAGCATCTGAATTGCACTGGATGGAGAAATGCCAAGCTGAGAAAGAATACTCTCGGCATTATCTTTAAGTTTGGTATCTATTCTAGCATAAACAGCAGTTGTATTTGCCATAGTATCACTCCTTTTCTTTATTATACACATTAATTGCTTGCATTCGCAAGCAATTAATGTTGTTATTGTAATATAGGGTATAAATTTTCACAAACATGTCTTATTATATTAGTTAATTCAGCTAAAAAATGTCAAAAAAAGAAATCCTGAAACCATGTTGAAATACATGATTATCGGATTCCTTTTTCTGTAGTTGAAATCAGCACTCTATTGCCACTTTAATTACACCATCTCTTTTATTTTCAAATAAATCATACCCTTGGTCAATTTTACTAAGAGGATACGTATGTGTAATCAAAGGTTCTGTATTGATCTTACCTTGTGCAATTAATTGTAAAGTCTTTTCACAATCACAACCATCAACACCCCCTGTTTTGAAGATCAAGTTTTTTCCATACATGTCTGGAAGTGGTAAAACTTGTGGTTCATCATATAAAGCGACTATTGTCACAATCGCATTTGGCCTTGCACATTGCCATGCAAGCTGAAAAGTAGAGGGTACGCCCGCAACTTCAAGAACAACATCTGCTCCACCATGATCACTATTTTCTAGTACAAAGTTTTTGCATTCTTCTGGAGTTACTGTTAAAACTTCCGGATAATGTTCATGGATAAATTCAATACGATGTTCATCTTTTTCACATATGATTATTCTTTTTGGATTTTGAAGCATCACACACAATAAAGTACAAATACCTGTAGGACCTGCACCAATAATCAATACAGTATCCTCTTCTTTGATTTCAGAAATACGAGTTGCCCAATATCCTGTAGCTAACACATCCCCTACAAACAAAGCCTGCCGATCACTAACTTGTTCAGGGATTTTATTCAATCCTTGATCTGCAAAAGGAACACGCACATATTCAGCTTGTCCACCATCAATACGACAGCCAAGAGCCCATCCTCCATTATCATCCGTACAATTATTCACAAATCCATTCTTGCAGAAAAAACATTCTCCACAATATGTTTCCACATTCACCGTTACACGATCTCCAGGCTTTACATGAGTCACTTTACTTCCTACTTCTTCTACAATCCCAACCATTTCATGTCCAACAGTAATACCAGGTACTGCACGAGGAACACTACCATGTTTAATATGCAGATCACTTGAACAAATGCTCGCAAGTGTTACTTTTACAATCGCATCCCTTTCATGAAGAAGTATCGGTTTTGGTTTTTCCATCAACTCAAATTTTCCTTTTTCCAAATACGCATATGTCAACATACAATTTTTACTCCTTTTCTATTCTTATTGTTAAACAATTTACCAAGTTTCAACAAGATGTAATCCAGTTTTTATAGCCTGTTGCACTTTCTTTTCTACTTCATCATCCGAAACATAGTCCATGTTCTGTGCAGATATCACATCCATAGGACCAATCGCCAAAGCCAACTTAGCGTCTTTAAATAAGGTGTGGCCAGTTCGAATGGATCATAGGTAGAAATATCCATACCACGTGTAGTGATATATAATAGTTTCTATGCCCTACAATTCCCATAACAAGTTTTTTCATCACTTTTAAAAGTTACATTAAATACGGAACAGAATTCTAGAAAATTCTTAAGTGCAGCCGGATAGGCCATATCCCAAAACGGAGCAGCTATTACGATTTGATCTGCATCACGAATCTTCTTTGCCCATGATAATGATTGTGGATCATAGTTTCCATGCATTCTTTGTTGAATACGATCTTCCTTTACAATTTCAAGAGGAAGTTCATTTAAAACAAACTTCGTAATAGTATATCTTTCAGATAGCTAAGAAATAATTGGCTTGGCAATTCTGCGGGTGCTAGAATCTTTACGCATACATGCATCTATATATACTAATGATTTCATATATTTCCTCATTTCTTTTCATAAGCATATGTTTTATATATAAATAGTGTAACACATTACATTCTATCTTAAGTATATTGATGAAAAAAGTGAACCTTTTTCATTTTTGGTTCACTTTATCCGTTAAGGGGATCCTATATTAATCAACAATCGTTTTGTAATAATTACCAAGATCTGCCAATGCATCAATAATAGGCATCATTTCTTTTCCAAGGTCTGTAAGTCCATAATAAACTTTCGGTGGATTCTCATGATAATCATTTCTATACACAAGACCATCATCTATCATTTGTCTTAGACTATCAGTTAGTACTTTTTGAGAAATTCCTTCTAAATCTCTTTGAAGTTCATTGAATCTCCATGGACGATTTCTTAAATTTCTTATTATCATTAACTTCCATTTACCGCCTATTAAGGACACTGATGTTGCTACAGGACATGCCGGAAGCTCATTTTCGTATTATGAAACCAGGAAGAAAAGTATTCTGGTTAATATAGAATTGTATA
>ERZ773164.1830-NODE-1830-length-19671-cov-4.145188_pt1 | contig 19671 bp, 20 predicted proteins | sample MGYA00511917_ERZ773164 | MGnify/ENA primary metagenome ERZ773164 (study PRJEB29015, sample SAMEA2737847) | human gut metagenome | biome: human gut; feature: human-associated habitat; material: faeces | place: China | collected 2012 ...
CTTTATTAATCATAGACACCATACCCCTTTCTTTCCATTTCATAAATAAATATTTCTTCTAAATTTACAGGTAAAACTTCTAACATAATTGGATTGAACATTCTTAAATAATCTTTAATTTCATTGATGTCTCCTTTAACAACCATATTAATCACACGAGATTGTTTATGGAAAGATAGAACATCTAAATGACTAAATTCTTCTTTGTTTAATTCTTCTTTAAAAGCAATTTGTATTTTATGAATATGATCTTTAATATCATAGAGATCACCAGATGTTGTCATACATCCATTTTCTAAAATACCAAAACTATCACAAATATCTTCAAGCTCTCTTAAATTATGAGATGAAATAATGACTGTCATATTTTCATCAATGATTTGATTAATAGCTTTTTTAAAAGCTAAACGCATAACAGGGTCTAAACCATCAAAAGCTTCATCTAATAGTAAATATTTTGGTGCAATTGCAAGTGCTAAAGCAAACATTGCTTGTCTTTTCATTCCTTTTGAATAATCTTTTAAAGGCTTATTTTGTGGTAAACGGAATAAATCGACATAATGTTGATAGGTTTCTAAATTGAATTGTGGATAAAAAGTAAGATAGAAATCTTTCATTTCATCAATAGTAGCAAAGTGAAAATAGTAGGGATCATCACTAATGAATAAAATATCTTTTTTTACATCAGGATTTTCATACACTTCTTTTCCATCAAATAAAATACTTCCTTCATCACATTTAGAAATCCCATTTAATAAATAAAGTAAGGTTGATTTACCAGCTCCATTAGGACCAATCAAACCAAAAATACTTCCTGAGGAAATTGTGACATTTAAATGATTTAAAACATTTTTATTTTCAAAAGATTTCATCACATCTTTAATTTCAATCATACAGTTTCCTCCTTATATACTTTTTCAATAATTTCTAATAATTTGTCTTTGGTAATTTGATGCTTTTTCATTTCATTGACACATCCTTTAAAATCTTCTAATTTATCGTCTTTAATCAATTGATCAGTTTGATTATCAGCAATAAAACATCCTTTTCCTTTAATGGAATAAATATAACCTTGGTTCTCTAATTCTTGATAAGCCTTAGAAACAGTATTAGGATTAACACCAATATCTGTTGCAAGAGACCTTACCGAAGGTAATTTATCATTAGGAAGTAAAATGCCAATAGAGATAAATTCTAAGATTTGTTTTTTGAGTTGTTCAAAAATAGGAACTTTATTTTGAATATCTATTATAAACATAGAGTCCTCCTAACTGTATTAGTGTCACTAGTACACTAATACAGTATAATACATTTAATGATTTGTCAATAAGGTAAAGAAAAAAAGAACTCAATCATTGAATTCTTTTTCGTGTTTTTTGAAAAAATCATAAAAATAGCGAACATTTTCTAATTTATACCAAGGGGTAACTTCGTATTCTCTTGCATCTAAATTATAAATTTTAGCGTTTAAAGTACCTAACATAAAAGGAGAGTGTGTCGCAATAATAAACTGACACCCTAAATAATGTGTTAGTTCATTAATTTCTTGAGCTAAAGCAACTTGATTTGCAGGAGATAAAGAAACTTCTGGTTCATCTAATAAATAAAGAGCATTTGGTAAAAGATATTCTTGAAAGAACTGTAAAGAGGTTTCACCATTGGAATACTTTTCTTGAGAAAAAATGATATTTTCAATACGTTGTTCTTTCTTTTTATTTAAAACACTTTGTGCTTTTTCTAAAGATAATCCTTCTTGCATATAATCATAAGTTAAACCATGCTCTAAAATAGCTTTTTGTTGTATTTTTTTAATTTCATATAAAATATCTTCACTTTTAATATAACGACTATTTTCAGGTAGTTGATAAAAAGGAACACCGTATTCATTACTTCCCAAACTATAGGCACATTCATTTTCAAATCTTTGACAATAATTTTCTGAACCATAATTATTGCTTGCAGGGCTTTCTTTTCCTTTTATCTTTAGTTTTCCAGCAATAATATTTAAAAGAGTAGATTTTCCACAACCATTATTTCCATAGAAAATAGTAATAGGTGCAAAAGAAAAGGGTTCAATGTATTTATCTTTAAAGACACTATAAGGATAAATATTAGGATTTTTAAGTTTTTTGTTACTTAATTTAAAGCTACTTAAATAAATCATAGAATGATCTCCTCGTATAATTTAATCTTAATTGATGAGAGTTAAAAAGACAATAAATTTATAGAGTATTATTTTTATTGAATATTGCAGGTTTACTTGGAAGAAAGTATATGATTCGATATAATATATTTTAATAAAAGGGGAAATAATATGAATGAAAATCGTGTTCAAAAATATAAATTAGCGAAAAAAATTTCAAATCAAATTGAGTATTTAGAAAATAAAAAGCATGTTCAATTTAATATAATGTTTAAAAAAATAGCGGGTGAGAAATTATTAGAATATAGCTATATAAATTTAATAACTCCGTATAAACATAACTTTGCAAAAACAAATGAAAAAAAAGAAGTGATTAAAGTAAATGGAGAACATATTTACGAAAGAAATGTTGAATTTAGTGAATATTATGATTTGTTTATGAATGAAAGAAAATTATATCCGATGATTATTGAAAACATACTAGATTTTGAAATTCATTTCAAGTCAATAACAGCTTATCATATTTTAACTTTGAATCAATTAACAGATTCTAATCAATTGAGGATGTTTTTTGATTGCTTAAAAATAAGAGCTGCAATTTTAGAAAATAGATATAATGAACAAAGAATAAAACATATGAATGCACATTTAGAAAAACTAAAAGAACAAATTTTTAATTATGCAGATATTTATTGTTTCTTTAATAGAATGAGTTTAGGAAATATGTTAACTGTTTTCACGTGTCTTGATAAAAAACAACAAGATGTAATTTTTGAAGATTTAAAGCGATTTAATATGAATTTCAATGTACAAAAGATACCAGATTTTATTAATAAAATTTTTTGTTTGGTTTCTATTCGTAATTGTGTAATGCATAGTAATAGTTTAGAAATATTAATTAGATTTTATAATCCTAAGACCCATGAACTACGAAAAGTATCTGATAGGAAAAAATATTTAAATATGATTAAAGAATTATGTAAAGAAAAAACTCATGATTATTCATGAGTTTTCTTCCGCACCAAGTGCCATTTACATTATTATTATATGCAAATACAGAAAAAAGACAACACAAAATTAAAAATGAAACAACAAAAAGTAATAATACCTATAAAATAGTTCAAATTTTTAAAAAGTATTGTATTGAATCTTATAAGTTGTGTGGTAATCCACCAAAAAAAGCGGTGTTCCCAACCATTAAGAGGGAGTTAAAAAAGCGGTGTACGCCACCAAATCAAGTTATATAATTTGAAAAAGAGCGAGTTAAAAAGGAGAGAGTATTCCTATTTGGAATGCTCTCTTTAATTTATCTAATGAATAAATAAGCTGTATAAATGATATAGAGTAAAATACAAAGAAGACCTTCTTTTCTGTTCATTGATTTATTTGTTTTAGCAAATAGATAAAGTAGAATGCTACTTACTAGTAAGATAATACAATCAATAATAGATTCATTTATAACAGTAAGTGGTGAAAGTGTAGCAGAACATCCTAAAATAAATAAGATATTAAAGATATTAGAGCCAATAGCGTTACCTAAAGCTAAACCACTTTCTCCCTTTTTTGTAGCAACAATAGAAGTTACAAGTTCAGGAAGAGAAGTACCAATAGCAACAATCGTAAGTCCGATGAAATTTTCGCTTACACCTAAATTTCTAGCAATAATACAAGCTTGATCAACGACTTGTTGTCCACCCAAAATAACGAAAGCTAATCCTAAAACAATAAATAGAATACTCGTTAATAGAGAACGTGTTTTTGTGTTATCTTCATTTTGTTGGTGACAAATCGCTTCATAAATCATTCTTCCAAGATAGATAATCATTAATAAAATAAGAAATATTCCTTCTAATCTTGAAAGTTTTCCATCAAATAACATGATAAGTAAAATGAAAGTAACGATGATATTAAAAGGAAGATCCTTTTTTAAAATCGTTCTATCTGTTTTAAATGAAGCTAAAAAAGCACAGATACCAACAACAATTAAACCATTAAAAATATTAGAACCAATAATATTGCTTAAAGCTATTTCGTTATTTCCTGTAAATGCAGCACGTATACTTACCGATGCTTCTGGTGCGCTCGTTCCCATCGCTACAATCGTTAAACCAATGATTACACTGGGTACTTTTAGAAATCTTGCCAGATTACAGCTTCCCTCAACAAATAAATCAGCACCTTTAATTAGAAAAATAAAACCAATCATTAATAAAATATATTCCATGTTTTCCTCTTTCTTGCGAAAAAAGTCAACAAAAAAGACTTTTTTCGCATCAAAAAAATTGATTGATAAAAGTCTCGTTATTTACTCATAATAACCGGCTATAAGCGTGATGACGATTATTAGAACATCGAAGATGCTAACTACTCCCTTTTATATAAAAATAATAATTGATAATCATAAATAAATCAATTCTATTTTAATATATGTTAAAATATTTAATGTAGAATTAAATTTGAGGTATTTGTATGAAAAAATTATATTTAATAGGTGGAACAATGGGTGTTGGCAAAACAACCACATGCCAAGTTTTAAAAACAAAATTAGATAAAAGTGTATTTTTAGATGGTGATTGGTGTTGGGATATGCATCCTTTTGTTGTAAATAAAGAAACAAAGAAGCTTGTTTTAAACAATATCTGTACTTTATTGAACAATGATATAAAATGTAATACTTTTGAAAATATTATTTTTTGTTGGGTGATGCATGAACAAAGTATAATTGATGATATACTTTCACGCCTGGATTTAAATGACGTAAAAGTAATAGCGATTTCTTTAGTTTGTCAAAAAGAAGCTTTAGAAAAACGTATTCAAAAAGATATCGATCAAGGAACTAGAAAACCAGATGTCCTTGCTCGTAGTGTAGAAAGATTAGAAATGTATCAAAAATTAAATACATATAAAATTGATGTTTCTAATAAAACAATTGAAGAAATTGTTAAAGAAATAATAAAAGTAGGTGATGAAAATGATTAGACATATTTTATTTTGGAATTATACAAAAGAAGTTAAAGAAAACCATTTAGAAAAAGAAACACTTCAAAAATTAAAAGAATCGGTTCAAACTTTAGAAGGAATTGAAGGCTTATTATGTGTGGAAATGGAAGAAAACTTGACTTCAGGTTATGATCTTGTTTTTTATAGTGAGTTTGAAAATTTAGAGGCATTAAAGAATTTTCAAAATCATTCATTACATGAAGCACATAAAAAGCGTTGTAGGAATCTTGTTTGTGAGCGTTTATGTGGAGATATTGAAAGATGAAAACAGAACATATTGAAGTTGTAGATTATGATTCGAAGTGGGTAAATGATTTCAATCAAATTAAAGGGGAAATAGAAGAAGCTTTAAAAGATTTAGTGCTTGCTGTTGAACATGTAGGAAGCACTTCTGTTCCTTTACTAGCAGCTAAACCAATCATTGATTTAGATGTTGTTATTGATCAAAATGATTTAAAAGAAGTTATTTATCTTTTAGAAAATCATGGTTATATTTATGAAGGCGATTTAGGTCTTAAAGATCGCGAAGCTTTTAGATATGAAGGAAAAGAGCATTTAAGAACACATCATCTTTATGTATGTCCACAAGATTCTAAAGAATTGAAACGACATCTTGCTTTTAGAAATTATTTAAGAAAACATCCAAATACTGTAAAAGAATACGGTAAAATTAAAAAAGAAGCAGCAAAGTTGTATCCAAATGATATTGAAAAATATTGTATGTATAAATCACAAATTATTGAAAAAATTTATAAGGAAATAGGTTTATAAAAATGAAAAAAAGTTATAAAGGATTTATGGCATGGCTGGTTTTATTTTGCGTAGGTGTGTTGGCGATTATTTTTATGGATATCAAGAATATAGATTTAGTAGGTTTGGTTTTAGGTAATTATATGTTTATAACTCTTGCCATTCTTACGGGCATGATTTATAAAAATGAGGCAATCTATTGGTATACAGGGATTTCTTATCAAGAAGCATGTGCGGTTACAAGCAAACAAAGAAAAGAGTATGCGTATAAACATTTTATAAGATTTTTAATGGTTTGTTTAGGTTATTTTGTTTATTCGATTATTGCCTATTTTTTATCATTTTCATTTGGCATGAGTATCATTATTTGTTGTCTTTTAATGACAGTTTGCGCATTAAGTACGGTGTCAATTAAGTTATAGGAGTATTTTATGAGTTTTATTACAACGTATACAAAAAAATATTTTGATCCATTAAATGTTGATGAAAGTTTATTAGATATTAAAGATATTGCACATGCACTTTCTTTAATATGTCGAGGAAATGGACATGTTCAATATTTTTATTCCGTAGCTCAACATAGTCTTGCTTGTGCTAAGGAAGCAAAGACAAGAGGGTATAGTAAAGAAGTTATTTTAGGATGTTTGTTGCATGATGGAAGTGAAGTTTATTTAAGTGATGTTACAAGACCGATAAAAAAAGAACTTACTTATTATTTAGAAGTGGAAGATGTTTTACAAAATGTTATTTGGAAGCATTTTATTCAAAGAGATTTAACAAAAGATGAAACTAAATTAGTTTTTGAAATTGATGATGAAATGTTATCTTTGGAACTAAAAGAATTATTAAATGATGAAATCAATCAAGATTATTTAAAGTTGCAAAGAAAAGTTGATTTAAGTTTTGTAGCTTTTGAAACAATTGAAAATGAATTTATAGAATTTTACAAAGAGATGATGGAAATTTAAAATCGTCTTTTTCTTTACCCTTTCCTTATTTCTGTGCTAAAATTTGAGTATATATTTTTAAGGGGGACTCTTATATGGAACATGTTACATTTGATGAATTTTTTGATTTTGTAAAGAATGAAGATGCTAATTGGTATATTCCTGGCCTAAAAGAATATTTTGAAGGTTTGAATCAAGATGAAATCTATATACAAGACAATTTTTTGGGAAAGCTTGTTTATCAATTTAATAAATTTGAAAATAATTTAAAGGAAGCTGTTTTTGATAAGTTTATCTGTTATAGAAAAATGACAGATGAAAAAGAAATAAGCATGCTTAAAAACAGTGCTAATGAAATAACCGATGTTGATTTAGAAAGTGCTTATTCTTACAATGAACTTTTTAACAATGTTTCTCATAACAAATTATTAGAGGATATCAATAAATATAATAATTGTGGGGATGTTGATTTTGATCTTGGAATAGAATTAAGATTTAATGAAATATATGATGAAGAAACTTTTAACCAAGGTTCTTTAGATATTATAGGAAGTGTTTCATTTAACTCACATAAAAGTGGAAAAGTCTTTGATTTTCCATTTACAATGACCATTGGTTTAGATTCAGACTCTTATTTTGAAAAAGAGGGGGATATCTATAAGATATATAAATTTAGGGAGTTCTATGCTTTTTCTAAAATCTATGGTACAGAAGATACAATTCATTATAGATATAGAAAAAATGATTTTCCATTAGAAAAATATGGTACATATGGTGTACATGTTGATAGTGGTATTCCTTTTGCCAGTGATAAGTATTCAATTTATATGTTTAGAAATGACTATGCTCCATTTAAATATGCTTTCCAATATGATTGTCTCACTCACTTAGTTAAATCTGAACTTGGGAAAGAGCTTTTAGAAAATGTTGCTAAAGAAGATCTATTAAAAATTCTATACAATAGAATAGCCTATGTTGTTGATGAAAGTCTTATGCCAGAATATGATTAAGATACCGATTTTTGGTATCTTTTTTTACCAGCATTTTTTCAATAATAGTTTTATTCTTTGCTTTTATGATAAGTTTTATCTACAAGTTGGCAAAAGAAATGAATGATAAAATGTTATCTTTGAGATTAAATCAATCATTTTTTAAGGTTACAAAGAAAAGGTAATTTAAGTTTAGAATGTCTGAAAAAAGGGAAGACTAGTGAACTATAAGTTCAATGACAGCTTTCTTTTTTTGTTTTACAATAATGTTGGTGATAAAAATGGATAAAAAATTAATAGACCCTTTAAAACTAGGAATGAATTTAAAAAAATATATTAAGAAAATAGGATATAAAGTCAAAGATATCCAAAATTATTTATGTTTAGAATGTCCTCAACCAATTTATCGTTGGTTTAAAGGAAGTACATATCCCTCAATTCATCATTTATATGCATTAAGTTGTTTGTTTGGGGTAAGTATGAATGAATTGGTTGAAGAAAGTGATGAAAGAAAAGAATGGGGAAATCGTATTTATCAAATAAAAGAGGGAAAACTAATCTTAGAAAAGCAAGAAATTTTGTAAGCATATTTCTTGCTTATTTTCTAGTATTCAAGTACGATATAGATACCCCATAGGGGTGGGAGGTATAGTGATGAAAAAGAAATATGATGTCATTGGCATGACATGTAGTGCTTGTTCAGCCCATGTAGATAAAGCAGTAAGAGGGTTGGATGGTGTTGATGATGTTAATGTCAATTTATTACAGAACTCAATGACTGTTGAATTTAATGAAAATAAAATAAATGAAAATCAGATTTTTGAAGCGGTTGATAAAGCGGGTTATAAAGCTCAAAATATTGGTGAAAAACAGGTTTCAAATGTTCAAGAAGATGAAAATGAACATAAAAAGAAGAATTTGATTTTATCATTTATTTTCTTGATTCCTTTATTTTATATCAGTATGGGACATATGATGAATTGGCCTTTACCAAGTATTCTCTTAGGTCATGAAAATATGATGTTCTTTGTTTTAGTTCAATTATGTTTAGTTGTTCCTATTATGTTTATTAATAGAGGTTATTATATTAGAGGATTTAAGACTTTATGGAATAGAAGTCCAAATATGGATTCTTTGATTGCCTTAGGTTCTTCAGCTGCTTTTATTTATAGTTTATATGCTACTTTTATGATGGCTTATTATTTAGGTAGAATGGACATGGATATGACCCATCATTATATGATGCAACTTTACTTTGAATCGGCAGGAATGATTTTAACATTAATTTCTTTAGGTAAATATTTAGAATCACGTTCTAAACAAAAGACTTCAGAAGCGATTGAAAAATTGATGAAGCTGATGCCTTCAACAGCTATCGTGTTAAAAGATGGCAAAGAAGTTGAAGTGGCCATTGAAGATGTTCAAATGGGTGATGTTGTGATTGTTAAACCAGGTAACAATATTCCTTTGGATGGAAAAATCATTCAAGGACATGGTTCAATCAATGAAGCGATGATTACTGGAGAAAGCTTACCAGTTGATAAAACAGTTGGAGATCAAGTTATTGGTTCAACCAATAACTTAGATGGTTATATGCAAGTAGAAGTCAGTCATACTTCAAATGATACAACTCTTTCTAAAATCATTCGTTTAGTAGAAGAAGCAGGGGCTTCTAAAGCACCAATTGCGAAACTTGCCGATAAGATCAGTGGTGTCTTTGTGCCAACCGTTATTACGATTGCAATCATTACTTTCATTTTATGGTTGACACTTGGAAATAAAGATTTCCATTTTGCTTTAAACTGTGCAATTTCTGTTCTTGTTATTTCTTGTCCATGTGCTTTAGGGCTTGCCACTCCTACAGCAATTATGGTTGGAACAGGAAAAGGGGCTAATTTAGGTATTTTAGTAAAATCAGCCCAACATTTAGAACAGCTTTCTAAATGTGATACAATTGTTTTAGATAAAACAGGGACACTTACAGAAGGTAAACCTCAAGTGACTGAAGTTTATCCAATAAATATAGGTGAAAATGATTTATTGAAATATGCAGGTTCAATTGAACAATATTCTAAGCATCCTTTAGCTAAAGCAATTTATACTTATGTAAGTGATCAAGGTTTATCAATTAATACTTTAGATCATTTTGAAATGAAACAAGGATTAGGTCTTGTAGGTTCTTTCAGTGGAGAAGTTCTTTTATCGGGAAATAAAAGATTGATGGAAGAATATGATGTTGATTTATCTTCGATTGATGATTTATATAAAGAATTATCGTCGAAAGGAAAGACACCATTATTTTATAGTTATGCTGGTAAACTGATCGGTTTAATTGTTGTAAGTGATGTCTTAAAACAAACAAGTAAACATGCAATTGATTGTTTAAAAGATATGCATATGAATATCTATATGTTAACTGGGGATAATCAATTAACTGCCAATGCGATTGCTGATGAATTAGGTATTGAAGCTATTGGAGAAGTCTTACCACAAGATAAAGAAAAACATGTAAGAGACTTACAAGAAAAAGGACATCGTGTAATCATGGTGGGTGATGGAATCAATGATGCCCCTGCTCTTGTTAGAAGTGATGTTGGTATTGCGATGACTTCAGGTATTGATATTGCGATCGAATCTGCTGATATCGTTTTAATGAAAAATGATTTACAAGATGTTGTTGTGGCTTATGAACTTTCAAAAGCCACAATTAAAAATATTAAAGAAAACTTATTCTGGGCATTTTTCTATAATGTGATAGGAATTCCTATCGCTGCCGGTGTTTTCTATCCATTCTTTGGTTTATTATTAGATCCAATGTTTGGGGCAGCAGCGATGTCGTTAAGTTCTGTCTTTGTAGTTTCAAATGCTTTAAGACTTAGATTCTTTAAACCACAACATCAAATAATTCAAATAAAGGAAAATAGGAAAAAGGAAGAAAAGAAAATGAAAAAGGTATTAGTAGAAGGAATGATGTGTCAACATTGTAAGGCACACGTAGAAAAAGCGTTAAATGAAATTGATGGTGTTCATGCAACAGTTGATTTAGAAAACAATTGTGCTTTTGTAGAAGGTGAAGTGGATGAAGCATCATTAAAACAAGCAATTGAAGAAGCTGGGTATACTTATAAAGGAATTGAATAAGTATGATGGCTGATAAAAAACAGATCACAAGACTTTTAAAAACAGCAAGAGGACAAATAGATGGTATTTTAAAAATGGTAGAAGAAGATCGCTATTGTATTGATATTTCTCATCAAATCATGGCAAGTGAAGCTATTTTAAAAAGAGCTAATAAAGAAGTCTTAAAAGCCCACATGACCCATTGTGTTCATGATGCGGTAAATAGTGAAGATTGTGATCAAAAGATAGGTGAATTACTTAAAGTATTAGATAATTTATTGAAATAAGAAATCTTTTAAAAAGGTTTCTTTTTTCTTATTTGATTATGATAGTATATAGATAGGTGATTGATATGTTAGAAAGAAAAATTCAGTATTTTATAGATGTTGTTCAAGAAGGATCCTTTTCTTCGGCAGCTAAAAAGTATTTATTATCACAATCAGCTATTTCTCAACAAATAACCCAATTAGAAAATGAAATTGGTGTTATTTTATTTGATCGTTCAGGTTATAAACCTAAACTTACGAATCAAGGAAAAGTCTTTTATGAAGGATGTTTAAAATTACAAAGAGAAACAAATGAATTATTAGAAACAATCCAACAAGAGCATATAAAAATAAGAATTGGTTTAACACAACTCGAACAAAATAAACATTTAATAAAAATCATTAATCAATTTAAGAATCATTATAAAAATGTTGAATTTGATTTAATAGAAGGTACTTTTGAAGAAACAAATACAAATCTATTACAAGATAAAACGGATTTAGCTTTTGGTTTAGAAAGTGATTTTAAATCAGATGAAAGAATAGAATATAAGCCTTTATTTCATTATACAATGTGTTTAATGTGTTCACTAAATAATCCTTTAGCTTCAAAAAATGAAATCTGTGTTGAAGATTTAAAAAATCAAAATTATATTTGTTTATCTAAAAAAATGGGAAGAAACTTTTATAAAGATTTTATACAAGCTTTTAAGTTAGATGGTATCAAACCTAAAATCATCAAAGAAGTAGATACTTTTGAACAACTTACAATTGATGTCTCTTTAGATAAAGGAGTTGCTCTTGTTTCAAAAGAAGTTGTTAATGAAAACATAGCAAAGGCTATACCTATTATAAATACTCATCATCATAATGATTATGTAATTGCTTATCATAAAGATTATTCAGAAATAGAACAACGATTTATTAAAGAAGCAATACGTTACTTTGAAACTCTATAAGTTCAACTTATAGAGTTTTCTTATCTTTTGACTAGTATATTTATTAATGAATATTGATAAAATAGAAGTATCGAAAGGAAGAAGAATGTTATGAAGAAAATTTTATTAAATGGTGTAGATGGAAACTTTGGACAAAAGGCAGCCAAAGTTTTATTAGAAAAATGGCCTCATGAAGATTTAATTTTTACAGCACCTACTGAAAAAGGGTTAGAAATGTATAAAGATGTAGATGTTGAAAAAAGAGTTGCTGACTTTAATGATAGTGAAGGATTAGTTAAAGCTTTTGAAGGGGTAGATACAATGATTTTGATTTCTATGCCTTTTGTTGGACCAAAAAGAAGAGCAGCCCAAAAAACAGCTTTAGATGCAGCTGTTAAAGCGAAAGTAAATCGTTTAGTTTACACATCGATCGTTGGTGCTGGAGAAAAAGATATTGATACATATGAAGTCAATGATCACGTTTGGTTTGAAGCTTATGTAAAAGAACAACCAATTCATTATTTATTCTTAAGAGATTCACAATATGCTGAAGCAATGGTATCAAACTATGTCAATGCTTATGAAAATACAAACAATGTACTTGCTAATAACATGGGTGAAGGATTAATGGCCTATATTTCAAGAGATGACTGTGCTCTAGCATGTGCTTGTGCAGCAATGAGTGATTGGCAAGATCGTGTAGTAGATGTCAATGGACCAGAACAACTTACAATTGGACAATATATTCAAATTGCTAATGAAGTAACAGGACATGATGTTAAATATGTAGAAATCAATGATGAACAACAATATGAATTCTTTGATTCAATTGGTGTACCAAGAACAACAGAAGATATGTGGGCACAAACTGCAACAAACTTCCCATTTTGTTCAGATGGAATGGTTACTTTTGGTAGAGCCATTCGTTTAGGACAAATGTCTACTTTTACAAATGATTTTGAAGAATTAACTGGTCAAAAACCTATGACAGTTAAAGAAATGTTTGAAGATATGGAAAATCATTTAATTGGTTCTCGTACTTCTACTGATGATTAATATTTAAATAACCTATAGTTGGATAAAACCAACTTATAGGTTTTTTTATACAAGAAAGTGAAATACCGTCTTATATAAGACGGTATTTTAATTTGTTATGTTCTATAATTTAGATATATAAAAGAAAGGAGTTAGCCACTTGAGGTGAAAAAGGCAAAACAACTTTATATTTAGGGATTATTCTTACTTTAAATAAGATGCTTTGATTTTTGGCTATCAATTATTAGTAGGTGATTAGAGCTTAAATAATTTATTTTTGATGAAAAGGTTGTTTATTTAAATGTTTTGTATGTTGAATTTAAATGCAAGTGGATGGTGAAAAAATGTGAATAGAACTTACATGTGTATGTGAAAAATGTGGATATGAATTTGAGGCTGATGTAGGTGTTGGTTTTTTATATGCAAAGGTATATGTTGAAACTATTGATGCAATGAAAGAAGGACGGTTTGGTCAGCAGGGAAAAGAATTTCTTGAGGCATTTCCAAACAGAGCTATATCGTGTGAAAATATTGTTGTACAATGTAATGATTGTAAAAAACTTATGGTTGTTCCAGAATTATCGCTATATGTTCCTAAAGAAGGATATGATCTTACAAAGTCAAATAGAAAAAACCGTTGGTCATCAGGATTTTCTGGAAATGATTATGAATATGTATCACCGCTTGAATTAAATGAACATTATCAATTATTTAAAGAATATGATCATAGATGTCTTTATTGTAACGGTCATACATCAGTTGTACCTGGATTTACAGAGTGTATGGATAAAAGCATAGATAAGCGTGTTTCTTGTCCTGAATGTGGTTCGATGATAGAAATTAATTTTACAGGAATATGGGATTAAAAAAACAAATAAAATCTACGTTTTAAAAGTATATTAGGAATTTAATAAATAGTGAAAGAGAAAAGGTGTATGAGAAGGGAAATTTTAGATTTAGAAACGGTAAATATATTAATACTATATTAAATGTTATGTTATCTATTTTATTGATAAAGATAGTTTTGAGTAGAGCTAGTTCTCTACTTTTTTTCTAGAACATACAAACGCTGATGAAGGGTAATAAGGTTGTCGAGATTGGAAAAATATTCAGCAATTTTGGTTTGCTCATCCTTATTTGACATTGGAATATCAAATAAGGATAAATTCTTAGCAGATAAATTAGGCTGTGCTGCGCCCTCGTCATTTATCGTTCTTTGTCGATATTCTATATCTGAATTTAGCACTTGAAATAGATACTTACCAACTATTTTTTTAGGTCTAATATCAACCAATGAAGAAGCCACCGTTCCACTATCAAAATTATCGATAAATGCGTTCTTTCCTAGTGTTCCTCTAAGGCAATAAATGATATCGCCACGCTGTATTTTTGCGCCAGATAACTCGTTATATTTTTCTTTTGTTATCTTATTAGCGGTATCTAGTTTTACACGTCCCGAAACCAAATCCCCTGCATTAATAAATGGAATTCCATCAGGAACTATATCCGAATCAGTAGGATAACGTGAACTTCTATCACCATTATAAAATTCGACAACTTCTCCCAGCTTACGCTGTTCCCAAGTAAAAATATATTTTTATCAATATTAAAAAACCAAGAATTTCAATAAGATCCTTGGTTAATAAAATTATTATTTGATTTTGAACTATTTTCTAATAAATACCATATGAGAAATTAAGAGATTTTTTGTTATTTTACTAAATTTACACCTATTTAGAGAATTATAATTTCGCTGATGAAGGGTAATGAGGTTGTCGAGAGTTGAAAAATACTCACCGATTCTTATCTGTTCATCTATGGATTTCGGCATAATCATATCCGTATCTTGAAGAGCAGACTTTGATATCGAAGTCACTTTTATTCCCTGCATTAACGGTTTTAACTGATTATGATATGCTGGTGAATTAATGTAATATCCCAAGAACATTTGACCATATTTTTCTTTCGGGCGACATGCTACCGTATGAAGACCTGATAGAAGTTTCAATCCCTCTGAACCTTGTATTTCTGTACATTTTCCAACTGTATCATCTTCTGCCGTATCTGCAATAATGATATCCCCATCTTGTAAAAATGAGCTTTTGAACTTATCCGCTTTTGTGCTATCAGATATATAAGGCAGCTCCGTTTTCGATGCATCTATATAGTCCCCGAACTTAATGAGAACATCTCCGTAATGAACATTCTTTACCGTTCCACCCTCATAGTTTAAATCTGCTCTCGACAGGGTGTTATTTTGTAATCCATCAAAGACTCTAACAAACTTACGCTGTTCCCAAGCATCCGTAAATCCAGCAAATCTTACCTCAGGAATGCTTGATTCATCTCGAGGAAACATTTTTTTCAACATAGATTTCTTTAATTCTTTCAATTGATCACACTCACGCTGATGAAGGGTAATAAGGTTGTCGAGATTGGAAAAATATTCAGCAATTTTGGTTTGCTCATCCTTATTTGACATTGGAATATCAAATAAGGATAAATTCTTAGCAGATAAATTAGGCTGTGCTGCGCCCTCGTCATTTATCGTTCTTTGTCGATATTCTATATCTGAATTTAGCACTTGAAATAGATACTTACCAACTATTTTTTTAGGTCTAATATCAACCAATGAAGAAGCCACCGTTCCACTATCAAAATTATCGATAAATGCGTTCTTTCCTAGTGTTCCTCTAAGGCAATAAATGATATCGCCACGCTGTATTTTTGCGCCAGATAACTCGTTATATTTTTCTTTTGTTATCTTATTAGCGGTATCTAGTTTTACACGTCCCGAAACCAAATCCCCTGCATTAATAAATGGAATTCCATCAGGAACTATATCCGAATCAGTAGGATAACGTGAACTTCTATCACCATTATAAAATTCGACAACTTCTCCCAGCTTACGCTGTTCCCAAGCTTCGGTAAAACCTTTGAATCTTATGTCTGGTTTTGTCTTATTTTCTTTCATATTCTTCCTCCTTCACTACTTCTAATCCATCTTCTTGATTTCATCTGCAAGAATGTAAACAGCTTTTCTAAATTCTTTACGATATTTGATCCAAGATAATACTTTTATTTCATAAGTTGCTATTTCTTTATAGTCATCTTTTGCTTTAATCATAATATCCGTGATTTCATTTTGATTATCTAAATCTTCTTTACCATAATGATGCTTATCTATAAGTTTTTCTAATTCTTTTGGTCTAATTGAATTGTCTAATCCCCATTTACGTACAAAATCAGTAACTAGTTTTAAGTTTGATTCTTTTTGTGATAAATCCATTGCTCTATTTATTAGTTCAACACTTCGTGGTGCAGGATATTTATCAAATACAAACTCTTTTTTGTAGATTCTTTCTACAAAATTACGAATCTTATATTTTTCTTTTTCATTATCAGATTTTGCTAACTCATTATGTATTTCTTCTTTTGTTTGTGCAGCTTTTTCCATTTTATCATCATGTACTTCATCTGCCATTTGAGCAATCAATTCAGTTAAATAATCATAGTTAATTGTTACATCATGAATATGTACCATTTCTAGATTTACTTGCGAAATATCTATATTATCTCTTTCTGCTCTATTTTCTTTGATTTTGTCAGCTATAGTTGTTGTTAACATAACCTCTTGATCTTGGCTGATTCCAATCTTTTCATAAAAAGTCTCTGGATCATCATAAGCAGAAATAACATTTCCTTCATCATCTTCAGTATACTGTTTTAATTTGCTTAAAAGTTGATTGTAAATATTCAAATTTTCAAACACTTTATCTTGATCATTTTCACCCGGTGGAGTACTGCTAAAACCATCTGTTAGTTCTGATAAGACATGAATTACATCTTGTAATTCACTCAATACTTCTGAAAATGGTTTAGAAATAATACCATATTCTTCATTCCCATCTTTCATTTCTGTAATATCTATTTGTGTTTGTACATTTGCTGATGCTCTATTTGAGTAAACATAGAATGCTTCATTCATAGCAAACTCATTTTGTACAGGCCAACGATAATTAATGACATTACCCCAAGGTTTTTCAACTAAATTATGCATCCTGTTTGTTCTAGAATAAGCTTGAATTAAATTTCCGCCTTTTAATGTTCTATCAACATAAAGAGTATTTAATTCAGGCGCATCAAATCCTGTAAGTAATTGATCAACAACAATTACTAAATCTAAATACTTACCATCATCTGCTGTTTTATTAAGCCTTCTTGCTAAATCATCCGTATATTGTTTTACAGTAGTCATATCAAAAGTTGTTGAAAATAACTTATTGTATTCTTTTATTGCCCTATGTAAATTATTATTTGTTTCTAATTGATTATTTCCATTAGAAGTATCCATAGAAAAACTTACCGCCACTTTTAAACGTTGATTTTCCGGTCTAACTTTATTTTCTTCTTGGAATTTATCAAAATACTCCATTGCTCGTGGTGTAGAAGCACGATTACCTCCTACATGAACTGTAAGCAATGCATTATACTTTCCATTATTAGATCTACTTTTCCAATTATCAAAAATATCTTTAACAACTAATTCTACATGTTCATGACTTGTATCATAAACACTTGATTTTATATTGTCATCAATATCATCTTCTGTAGGATTTTCAGGAGCCCTAATTGTTTCCTTGAATTCCACATTAAATCCTAATACATTTTTATCTGCAATTGCTTCTTTTATTGTATATGCGTGAAGTAAATCTCCAAAGATTTCTCGTGTTTCAGGAAATTTAGGAGTTCCTGTATAACCAATCCATGCTCCATTTGGTATTTTTTTTCTAATTGTTTCAAGCATTCCTTGATCTTCGCTTCCATCTCCTGTGGATCTATGTGCTTCATCAACAATAAATAAGATATTATCATTTAATGGTTTAAAACTTTGTCTTGAAACATAACGTGACATCTTTTGGATGCTGGTTACAATAATATTTTTGTCACTTTTTATAGTTAATTTTCTATGCAAATCAGATATGTTTGCTGTATCACTTACAACCCCTGTTTTTCCTTCAAATCCAGCAACAGGATCATAAGCTCGATAAGCATCTGCTGTTTGATTTGTAAGAGCAATTCGATCAACTAAAAAGATTACTTTATCTACATTAGGTAATCGACTTGCAAGCCATGCTGTTTTAAAACTTGTAATTGTTTTTCCACTACCTGTCGTATGCCAAACATAACCTAGTTTGCCTTCATCATAGCTAAAATCATGTTTTCTTACTTTATCAAGAACTCTTTTTGTCGCATAAACTTGATACGGTCTCATTACTTTTATACTTTCTTTATTCTTTGTCCCGTCTAATACCATATATCTTGTTGCCAAATCATGTGCCATTGGTATTGATAGTACTTTATCTGCAAAAGTTTTCCATGAATAAACAGGTTTTGCATCTTCTTCATTTTGCCAATTAAATGCAAATGCTTTATTAAAGCTTTTTAAAGTTGTATTTGACATATATCTAATATCAAATGGTGTCATCGCTATTAATATTTGAAGCGTTGAAAATATACCAGTATATTGCTTTTCTGATATATATTGTTCCATTTGATTTAATGCTTCATTAGTTGAATGCATTGCTTTTTTTAGTTCAATTTGAATAATTGGTAGCCCATTAATAAGTAAAGTAACATCAAATCTTCTATTAGGTTTACCATCTACAATTTTTGGTCTTTCAATTTGATTAACAATTTGATAAACAGTATTTCCCCCACCAACTTGAGCTTGATCAAATACCGTTAAAAAAACATGTTGACCACTATCAAGATCTATTTCTATTTCAGAAACACCATTAACTCCATATAAAAACTGTCCTGCATGATAAGGAGTATCAATATTTGATATTATCTTTTTTACTTGGTTAAATTCAGTTACTGTTAGTGGTTCTTGTAATCTCGCTCTATTATTTTGTTCTAGAATTGTTTTAAAATTATCCCATAATTGTTCAGTTGTTTTTATTTCTTCTAAATATTCCCATTGCTTAACACCACCAATATGCGTTAAATACTCTATAACTTCTTTTTCAAATGCTAATTCCGATTTATTTTTGTACTCACTCATTTTTGTTTTCCTCCCTTTATTGATTCTTCCAGAACCGAACCAACACATTTTTCAGTCAAATGCTTATATTTATTTAAACAACTATGTAAATAAAGCATTTTAAAATAAGCTTCCCCTATCTTTTTTTGCTCTTCAATTGAAATAATAGGAATTTCAAGATCATTCAATGATTTAACAGGTATCTTATATACTGCGCCTGTTCCCTGAAGCATTCTCTCCTTTTGTCTTTTAATATCCAAATAAGAATTAAACAAATAAACAAAATAATATTTATCTAATAAATCATTTTCAAAAACAATTTTAATAAAGTTTAACGTAAGTATTTTCCCATGATTTTCTTTACTCACTATCGCTGCTTGTTGTAAAGCTAAACTTATAACAACATCCCCTTCTTCTAATTTAAACGATTTATCGTA
>ERZ773164.1851-NODE-1851-length-19476-cov-4.185366_pt1 | contig 19476 bp, 15 predicted proteins | sample MGYA00511917_ERZ773164 | MGnify/ENA primary metagenome ERZ773164 (study PRJEB29015, sample SAMEA2737847) | human gut metagenome | biome: human gut; feature: human-associated habitat; material: faeces | place: China | collected 2012 ...
ATCCTATTCGTCGAATATTTATATTTTTACTGTTGTTGCAGCATGGCAGTAGGATCTATACCTATGCTTTTTAGTTTATTGACATATTTCATTGCCGATTCTTGATCGTTCTGAGAAATGAACATAGGTATGACATTTTTTATAAGAATAAACTGATTGATCTGTACATCTCTGTCTATCGATCTCAATTGATTGGGGGTAAGAGTTGTGTACCATTTGAGGTATTCGAAAGAATTATCGGCTATCTCTTCCAATAGTTTTTTCGCTTTTTGCTTCTGTAATCCCGATCTCTGGGCCAAGGCCTCAATCAATTCTGCTTTGTTCATGATTGTTTTTATTTAATTTTTGATATTCAAGGCAAATGTACGCTTTTCATTAATACATTGTATAACTTTTTGCATATAAAGAAATCAGCGTTCATTTCTTATTTAACAACGCGTATATGCATTTGTTACGATTTGCGAAACAAAAAATGTTAAATAGCCTTTGGTTGCGATATTTGAAAGGCTTTTTTGTGTACCTGCTGATTGATTTGATATTTATCGTTACTTTTGTCCAGCAAAATAAAACATACATGAAATGAGAATAGAAGAGAATTACTCGTTGAAGAAACATAATACTTTTCACCTTCCGGTGAAGACCCGTTGGTTTATGGAATATATGAATGAGGAAGAACTGGAACGGATCTTCCGGGACGAATATTTTCAGGAATGTTTGTCGTTGCATATCGGAAGTGGCAGTAATCTGTTATTCATAAATGATTTTAACGGGATTATCCTGCATTCGCAGATAAAAGGTATCTCTGTTGCGGAAGAGACGGAGGATTCGGTACTGCTTCGCATCGGGGCTGCCGAGAAGTGGGACGACGTAGTCGCTTATGCCGTGTCCGAAGGTTGGGGAGGGATAGAAAACTTGTCCGGCATTCCGGGTGAAGCCGGAGCGGCCGCTGTCCAGAATATCGGGGCATACGGTACGGAAATCAAGGATGTGGTCGAAACGGTGGAGACGTATAACCAGCTTTCGTTTGAGAAACGTACGTTTACGAATGAAGAATGCCTCTATGGTTACCGGGACAGTTTCTTTAAGAATGAGCATAACGACCCGCACATTGTTACTTATATAAATATACGTTTGAGTAAAAAGCCTCAGTTTTCTGTCAATTACGGTAATTTGAAAGAAGAACTGGCTAAATATCCTGAGATAACGCTACAAGCTGTACGGGATGCCGTGATCTCGATCCGTCGCCAGAAATTGCCTGATCCCGATGAATTGGGAAATGCCGGAAGTTTCTTTATGAATCCGGTTATTCCGGTTGCCCGTTACGAGAAGCTGAAGGAGCAATATCCGGATATGCCGTCTTACCCGGCGGGAGAGGGAAAGGTGAAGATACCGGCAGGCTGGTTGATCGAGCAGTGCGGTTTTAAAGGCAAGTCGCATGGTGCGGTCGGCGTATATGAAAAGCAGGCATTGGTGTTGGTTAATTTGGGTGAAGCTAAAGGGCATGAGATCGCATTGGTTGCTGAAAGTATTCGTACGGCCGTTCATGACCGGTTCGGTATCGAGATTATGCCTGAGGTAAAATATGTAGGATAAATGGAAATTACGTTTTTGGGAACGGGTACTTCTACCGGGGTACCTGAAATTGGTTGTCAGTGTGAGGTATGCACCAGCTCGGATAAACGGGATTGGCGTCTGCGTACGTCCGTATTGGTGGAGACGGATGGTAAGCGGGTCCTGCTGGATTGCGGCCCGGATTTCCGTTGGCAGGTGATCCGCAACAAGACGTATCACTTGGATGCAGTCCTGATCTCGCACGAACATTACGATCATGTCGGCGGACTGGACGACCTGCGCCCTTTTTGCCGTGAAAAGGGGGTGGATGTGTATGCGGAAGATAATGTGGCGGAAGCTATCGAGACGCGCATCCCTTATGTGTTCCGTACCCATAAATATCCTGGAGTTCCGAACCTGGAACTTCACCGGATCGGAAACGAACCTTTTATGGTTGCCAGCATCCCGGTAACGCCAGTCCGGGTGATGCACGGGAAACTGCCGATCTTCGGTTATCGTATTGGTAATATGGCTTACCTGACAGATGTAAAATATCTTCCGGAAGAAGAGTATGCCAAACTGGAAGGTTTGGATGTGCTGGTCCTGACAGCTCTCCGCCGGGGAGCTCACCCTACGCATGAATCGCTGGAGGAAGCTCTTGCGAATGTCGAGCGAATAAAACCGAAGGAGACCTATCTGATCCACATGAGCCATCGCATTGGCCTGCATGCGGAAGTTGAGAAGGAGTTGCCGCCTCATGTCCATTTGGCCTATGATGGGCTGCACGTTTCCTGTTGAAGACTTGATAGTTCCATGCCTTAGAACTGATGGTTTCATAGTCTGGAACCGATGGTTTCATGCCTTGAAATAAACAGTTCCATCGCTTGGAACCGTTTGGAACTCCAAAGGCCGCATGAATACAGGCTTTTGTTAATTTGAGATTTCCCCTCCTATTCGTTTATATCCCTCTTCATTCGGATGGAGGCCGTCACCGACAAACAGGCTTTCGTCTATTTTGCCGTCTTGCTGCAATAGGGTTATTCCCGGATTGGCAAATTCGTAGCCTTCCGTTTCCACCATCTCTTTAATATCGAAGTTGATGCTCTTTACCCATTGCTCCTGATTGCGACGGGGGAGGATACCGATCACTTTGACGGAGGCTTCCGGTTGTCGCTGACGGATGGCGGAAAGGAGAAAGCGGAGACCTTCGACGATCTCTTTGTCATTGTTCAGGCCGCAATTGTTCGTGCCGATCATCAAAACAACTTTTCCGGCCTTATAGCCATCCAGTTCTCCGTGGTATACACGCCAAAGTACATTTTCGATACGGTCCCATCCGTAGCCTAAGTTTTGGAAACCGGCAGGACGCATGACTTTTTCCCAGGTCTCCCGTCCGTTTTTGTTGCGGTGTTCCGGTTCGCCACCCCAATAGTGAGTGATCGAGTTTCCTAAAATGACTGCTTTTGGAGGATGGTTGCACACTTGCTTCAGAATGGCACGATGGCGGGCACGCCATTCATACATATGCGGTTCCCGGCGTTGCGTGGCGGGAATGGTTGTTGGCGTGGAGCCAAGAGGGATATGTAGGATTTCCCGGACCTTTCTTTCTACGGCAGCCGCCTGTTGCTTCATACCGAAGTCGGACGGATGCACATGGTCGACCCAACCGTCGGCAGGCATGTCCAGCTCTTCACGTGTCAGATAATATACATCTTTGATCCCTTCGGACTGAACTTGTTCGTATGCCTTGCGGGAGGCGCGGTTCACCTGTTCGATTTCTTTGTTCTGTATGGTGTCCGTGTACATATTGCTGTATCCGTCGTGTTCGATCAGCAGGATGGGAGCCGAATGTTTTTCCCTGAGTTGCTTGACGGCGGCGATAGCCAGAGCTGCAACTTCCTCCTCCTTCTGATTGGATAAGTTTGGCATACAATCCAGGATGTATAACCGGGCATCCGTTTCGCTGATAAATTGCAGCACTTCTTTCGCCAGTTTGCCGTTACCGGAAAAGCCAAGGTTTATGAGTGGGTAGTCCAGCGAACGTTGCAGGATCGTTCCCCACGCCATTGCAGGACGGGAAGCACAGGCTCCTTGCGCGATCGAAGTCCCGTACAGGACTATCGGCCTTTCGGGAGAAACTGGGATGAATTCCAGCTTCGCATCTTCGGGCGTACCGATCTCCAACCATTTCACTCCGTTATACAGAGGCAGATAAAGCCGGTATTCGAAGCCTTGTCTGTGGTAATGGTCTTTGTCTATGTTATTATATGTGTAGGTGATCGTGTCCTTGAAAGAGTAGTTGCCGAAACAAAAATGCCATTCCCCGTCGCTGTTAATGCTGTAGAGGTCAACTCCCGACACTCCGGTCGAAGGCATATGAGGCATATTCAGGCTACCGGTAACGGTGTAGCGGACTTTGATCCGCGGAGCGTTACTGTAGAAATGAATGGCAAGCCCTGCCGAATGCTGTGACAGGTTCCATACCGGTTCGCTCACCATGCCTTTTGCACGTTCGGGCAGGCGTGTGTAAGAATTCCCGATCTCTTGTGTGAATCCTTGATTTTGGATAACCGGAAAACCTGCCTCCATCGGATCGTACCATTTCCATTGGGCGGTGGCCGGAAAGAAAAGTAGGCAGCAAAACAGTAAACAAATAAGCTTTTTCATGGATATTATCTCCTTAATAACCGTATTATGATACAATATCAACAAAGATAAGACAATTTTGCAAAAGCATTTCCTGATTAATCCTGTATCTTTGCTGCCAGTTAATTAAATTTGAAACCCATGAAATTAAAAGCTCTTATTGTGCTCTTCCTGATGGGGAGCATGTCGCTGATGGCTCAAAAAAGCTATCAGTTGCAATCGCCGGACAAAAAACTGCAAGCTGTCATTACGGTAGGTGGCGATATTCGTTTTTCATTTACACACGATGGGACTGAAGTCCTTGCCGCTTCTCCGATCTCCATGACGTTGCAGAACGGAGTTGTTTTAGGGGCCAGCCCTAAAGTATCGAAAGTGCTGAAAGCGGCAGTCGATAAGGTGATCCCTTCTCCTTTTTATAAAAAGACGGAAGTGCAGGATGTCTATAATGAAATGACACTGTCGTTCCGGGGTAACTACGGTCTTGTTTTCCGTATGTATAATGACGGGCTGGCCTATCGTTTCACGACGAAGATGAAGAATGATATCGTCGTGGTGGATGAAGAAGCCGACTATAACTTTTCTTCCGACCATACGGCTTTTGCGCCTTATGTGAACAGCAAGAAGGCTACTTTTGAAGAACAGTTCATGAACTCTTTCGAACAGCCTTATGTACACGAACCGATCACGAAGCTGAACAGTGAACGTCTGATGATCCTCCCGTTCCTGGTGGAGTTGGACGGTGGCAAGAAACTCTGTATCACCGAGGCTGACCTGGAAGATTATCCTGGTATGTTCCTGAATAACTCGACAGACAAGCCGGTATTAAAACCAGTGTTCGCTCCTTATCCGAAGGTGAAAAAGCAAGGCGGCCACAATAATTTGCAAATGTTGGTGGAAGAACGTGAAGACTATATTGCCAAAACAAGCGGCACGCGTGCTTTCCCGTGGCGTGTGTTTGTCGTCTCGGAGGATGATAAGCAACTGGCTGATTGTGATATGGTTTATCGTTTGGCTTCTCCCTGCCGCCTGCAGGATGTCTCTTGGGTGAAACCGGGCAAGGTTGCATGGGACTGGTGGAATGACTGGAATATTTACGATGTGGATTTCCGTGCTGGCATCAACAATGAGACCTATAAGTATTATATCGACTTCGCTGCCGAACATGGCATCGAATATGTGATTCTCGATGAAGGCTGGTCTGTCAATATGGCTGCCGATCTGATGCAGGTTATCCCGGAAATCGATATTCCGGAGCTGGTGAATTATGGAAAATCCAAGAATGTCGGTATCATTCTCTGGGCCGGTTATCACGCATTTGACCGGGATATGGAAAAGGTGGTGAAGCATTATTCCGATATGGGGGTGAAGGGATTCAAAGTTGACTTTATGGACCGTGATGACCAGGAGATCATTGACTTCCTCTACAGAGGTGCCGAAACTTGTGCCAGATATAAGATGATGGTCGATTATCATGGTATCTGTAAACCGACAGGCTTGCAGCGCACTTATCCGAACGTGATCAACTACGAAGGTGTCCATGGCTTGGAAAATATGAAATGGGCGGAAAAGACTTACGATATGCCGCTTTACGATGTGACGATTCCTTTTGTCCGTATGGTAGCCGGTCCGATGGATTATACACAGGGTGCTATGCGCAATGCGATCCGAAAAAATTATGCTCCGATCTATACCGAGCCGATGAGCCAGGGGACGCGTTGCCATCAGCTGGCTACTTATGTGATCTTTGAATCTCCGCTGAACATGTTGTGTGATAATCCTTCCAACTATAATCGGGAGCCCGAATGTACGGAATTTATCGCCAATATCCCGACTGTATGGGAAAAGACGGTTGCCTTGGATGGTAAAGTGGGTGAGTATGTAGCCATTGCCCGTCTTCACGGTGATAATTGGTATATAGGTGCTTTGACAAACTGGGATGCCCGCGAGGTGGAACTTGACCTGTCTTTTTTGGGTGATGGCAATTATAAACTGGAATTGTTTAAAGACGGTATCAATGCCGATCGTGCCGCTTGCGATTATAAAAAAGAAGTCATACCGGTTCCCACCGATCGCAAGGTAAAGGTGAAGATGGCTCCCGGCGGTGGTTGGGCTGCTAAGATTTATAAATAAAACGTATTTCCCGTGTAGTTGTAAAACACACGGTCCCCGAATATCTGCCGGAATAACGCGTATTTGTCTATACCCGTACAATGACAAATCCCGATCTGTTCCGGCAGATTATTTTTCAAATAGTCCGCTATGATATTGAATTTCTCGTCTTTGGCATTGTGGATATGGAAGCCTCCGGCCAGGAGTTGGAGGGTATATCCGGGAAAACTGTTGCCGATAGTCTGGAGGATATTGGTGATTCCCCGGTGGGAACAGGCGCTCAATACGGAATATGTATTTTCAGCTATCAGTGCGATCGCCAGTTCGTCGTTGAAAATATCAGGAACGACTCCTTCAGGTGTTTGCGTAAAGAATCGTTCGAAGTGAGTATCTTCCGGATTTATGACCGGAAGATCCGGAAATAGGAACAGTCCCGGAATAAGCTCCGTCTGTCTGGTGATAAAACGGAATCGGGATAAGTTCAGTAGGTTGGAGTCAATGACTCCGTTCTCCCGTTTATCTTTAAACTTCCGGTAAAGGACTTCCTGTTTGCAGATAACCGAAGCTTTTTTGTTGATGGCAAGAAAATGCCTCAATCCCCCTGTATGATCGCTATGTCCATGCGACAGGATAAGGAAATCCACCTCCGCAATATCGATATCCAAAAGTGCCGCGTTGCGGATAAACAGATCCGACTGTCCCGTATCGAATAATATTTTATACCCTTCGCTTTCAATAAGCAATGATAGTCCGTGTTCCGCCTGTAAGCTCCGCCCATAGACGGCATTCTCCACGAGGGTCGTGATTTTGTAATGCATAACCTTATTCTTTTAATTCCCAATTAATGAGACAAATATAAAAAATCCTCTTAACAAAAGTTTGCTAAGAGGATTTTTTTGAGGTTCCTGGCGGATTCGAACCGCCGTACATGGTTTTGCAGACCACTGACTAAGCCACTCATCCAAGGAACCGAATCAATCAAAAATAAAAGTAATTTTCAATTCTTAATACTGAATTTTCAATTACCAAGAGGTTCCTGGCGGATTCGAACCGCCGTACACGGTTTTGCAGACCGCTGACTAAGCCACTCATCCAAGGAACCAGTTCATTTTAAACAACCATTCCGGTTTTGCGAGTGCAAAGAAAGATAATATATTTGGAATATGCAAATCTTTTTCTTCCTTTTTGTTTTGGCCCTTTCATGTAAAGTTTTTTATGATTGTCAAAATGAAATCACTACCCCATCAAAATCGGATTACTACCCCATGTTTTTGGAATTAGTACTGCGGGTAATATTTTTTAACGTTTCAAAAAGTACAGTATTGCCTCTGTAAAGGTGTCAAAAAGATATAAGGGCAAAGCGGAAGGGGGGGGCGGTTGGTTCCACAGGAAAAGCCTAAGGTTTGGAGATATTAGGAAAAAGAAGTTACTTTGTCATCTGTTAGCATAAACAATTAAGGTAATGACATATATTGAAACTGAAATTCCCGGCGTGTGGATCATTGAACCGAAAGTTTTTAAGGATGCACGCGGTTATTTTATGGAGGCTTGGAAGAAGGCTGAGTTTGAAGAGCATATCGGCAAAGTGGAATTTGTGCAGGATAACGAGTCTTGTTCGTCGAAAGGCGTGTTGCGAGGTTTGCATTACCAACTGGCTCCTTACTCGCAGTCCAAGTTGGTACGTGTGATAAAAGGATGTGTATTGGATGTGGCTGTCGATCTGCGCAAAGGTTCTCCGACATTTGGGAAATATGTTGCCGTAGAGTTGTCGGACGAGAATAAACGCCAGTTTTTTATCCCGCAAGGATTCGCTCACGGTTTCCACGTCTTGAGCGAGGAGGCTGTTTTTACTTATAAGGTCGATAATCCTTATACGCCTACTCATGAACGCGGATTGCGTTTTGATGATCCTGTAGTCGGTGTGGATTGGAAGATCATGGACCTGTCTATTCTCAACTTGTCGGATAAAGACAGGAACGCCCCCTTGTTGCAAGATGCAGAAATAAACTTTAAATATTAACCCCTTTTTTTCATTCTTTCATTCTTTAATTATTAATTCCTAATTATCCATTTATGAAGACTTATTTGGTTACCGGAGCCGCCGGTTTTATAGGCGCGAACTTTATTAAATATATGTTAGCGAAATATCCGGAAATAAAGATCGTAGTGCTGGATCTGCTGACCTACGCAGGTAATCTCGGAACGATTGCCGAAGACATCGACGGGGAGCGTTGCGAGTTTGTAAAAGGTGATATCTGCGACCGTGCGTTGACGGACGGGCTCTTTGCCAAATACCAGTTCGATTATGTCGTTAACTTTGCAGCGGAAAGCCATGTGGACCGCAGTATCGAAAATCCACAGCTTTTCTTGGTAACGAATATATTAGGTACTCAAAACTTGCTCGATTCCGCTCGTAAAGCGTGGGTGACGGGAAAAACGGCTACCGGTTATCCCGAGTGGCGCGAAGGAGTCCGCTTCCACCAAGTATCTACTGACGAGGTGTATGGCAGTCTGGGTGCTGAAGGCTATTTCCATGAAACGACTCCATTGGATCCGCGCAGTCCGTATAGTGCATCCAAAACGAGTGCCGACCTGTTTGTACAGGCTTACTCCGAAACTTATAAGATGCCGGTCAGCATCACCCGCTGTTCTAACAATTACGGTCCGTATCACTTTCCAGAAAAGCTGATACCGCTGATTATTAAAAATATCCTCGAAGGCAAGCTGCTTCCGGTTTATGGTGACGGGACAAATGTACGTGACTGGCTGTACGTGGAAGATCACTGCAAGGCTATCGACCTGGTGATCCATAAGGGACGGGCAGGAGAGGTCTATAACGTAGGCGGCCATAACGAAAAGCAGAATATAGAGATCGTGAAGCTGACGATCAGCACCATCCGCCGATTAATGACGGAACAACCCGAATATCGCCAGGTTCTGAAGAAAAAAGAGATGGGTGCGGACGGGCAGATTTCCATCGACTGGATCAACGAAAGCTTGATTACTTTTGTAAAAGACCGTTTGGGGCATGACCAGCGTTATGCCATCGATCCGACAAAGATCACAAACGAATTAGGCTGGACACCCGAGACTTCTTTCGAAACCGGTATTGTCAAAACGATCCGCTGGTATCTGGATAACCAGAAATGGGTAGAAGATATCACAGGGGGAGATTATATGAAATATTACGAGCAAATGTACGGGAACCGTTAAGGTTCCCTTCTCTCCGCTGCCCTTACCAGAGCTAAGTTTTTCCCCAACTCCGGTGCCGCTTCTTCGATCTGTTTGCGTACTGCGTCGCGGATATCTTTCCGGATGTTCTTGCGTGTGCTGTCCAGTTCCGCTTGCTTAGCCGGTTTGAATATATCCTTGTATTTACATTTCGTGATCTTATACTTGAAATCATCCAAGTTGCCGGTGATATCGATTCCTAACTTGAAAGGAACGGGCGATTTGAGGACTGATAGATGGTAATTGAACGTCATATCCAGATTATGCGTTCCACCAACAGCCACCTTATAGCGATCCATCTCCACCAAGAATGGGAAAACTTCAATCTTATTGTCTTTGATGGCAAGGTCCACCGAGATACTGTCTATCATATTCCGCTTCTTGTTTTTGAACATCAGCGTCTTCGATATCTCGGTAAATGTCTCTCCATCGAGCAGCACCATATTGTCCCCGTGCAGATAGCAAGACGAGTTAATGGACGGCATAATGAGAGACATGGTCGAATCCATTCTGCAAGTAGCCGTGATTTGGCAATCCAAGACACCTTCGAACGAACGGAGCATCGGGACTAATGTGTCGATGGAAGGGAAGAGGGCGATCAGCTTCTCCACCTTCACATCTTCCATGTCGAGGTCTAAACCGGCGGTCGCCTCCTGTCCGTCCTTAGCCCGGTAGACCATTGTCAGGTTTCCATTCCCCATATTGGATTGTATATTGAGCTTGCTCAGGTTGATACTCTGGTCGCGCAGGACAATCTCTCCGACCACGTTCTCTAATTCCAGGTCTTTAAAATCGATACGTTTCGCGTTCGTATGGAGAGCCATGTCGAGAAAGGCCGGAAGAACGAATAATTGGCTGGTTGTGTCGATTTCCGTTTGCGTGATACTATCTTGCAGCGATTCGGTATTGAGCTGTGCGATATTTTCATCACTGAGCATCAGCAAGTCCGAACTTTCCGCATATTGCATGCCGCTGTTGATCCCCTGCATCAACTGGTTGCAATCGATGTAGTCCGAATTTAGATTGAAATCTCCTTTCAATTTTCCTCCGCGGAGCATTGCCCTCCGGATCTGGCTGATCTCGCCGTTAAGGGTGAAATTGCTCTTGCCGAGATGTAGGCGGGCATCTGTCAGTGTGATGTCGTTTGTGTTGAACTTCATCGTCGTCGGCTCCATCCACATCGGGAGCGGGAACATACGGCTGAACCCGCGCATTTGTTTGAAAGAGAGACTGCCCCGTGCTTCCCATTTGCGAAGGAATTGACCTTCTGTTTCGGTACTGTCGCTGGTGGCTGTTTTCCCAGCCATGTTCTTCCGTCTTTCTGCCAGACGCGCCCGTTGTTCGTCGGTCAGTGTGCGCCGTTGCCAGTTTGCCATCTGCTGGCGCCGTGCATCCCGATAGGGAAGGGCTTCGATCGTAAACGAACTTTCCGTCAGGGAGAGTCCTGTTCGTAAAGGTACACTGATGTATTTCAGCGTGTCGATTGAAATGACGGCGGCAGCTGTCGGGGTTAATTTGTCGGATGCAGACGGTTTGATACCACCTTTCAGTTCGGAGCGTTCGGCCACGATCCAGATGGAATCGGCTGTGCGGGTCTTCAGATGGCCGAAAGCCAACCGCCCGGTCATCGGTATGACGGCTGTTGTGTCGATAACAGGCGATGTCTGGGCAAGCATTTCCAATTTGCTTATATTCGTGCTGATTTCATCTTTATATTGGATGTTCAGACTGTCTATTTCCATCGTCATTCGCATCAGGTTTTGCGATTCGATGTAGAGGCTTTTCTGGTGTGTCGTGTCGATTGCCAGATAGGCACCGGAAATGAAAATATCCATGCCGAGCGGCTGGCTGAACGCTTTCAGTTTGTCAATATTGAGCTTTCCCGAACTGTGTATCTTTCCGAACCGGCTTTCGACAAGATCATTCACGGTAAAGGTGGTCGACAGATCTGCATCCATTACGCCTTCCACCAACAACGTGTCCGGATTAAGGAATTCTTGCCCCAACCGGGTAAAGTCCACCTTTCCTTTCATCCCAGCCCGGACGGACGGGTTCTTGAACAGGTTGGTCACTTTGGCCTGCATATCCAATGAAGTGTTGAGCCCTTTCATCGTGAGTTGTTCGAGTGAGACGAAGGAAGAATCCGGAAAAGGTCCGTTCAGATGGATATCCAGGTCCATTTCCAGTGTGTCGATACCTTGTTTGATGTCCTTGATATGATAGGAGCCGTTTTCTATTTTGCAACACAGGTTCACATTAGGTATGATACTGTCCCCCAAGAGGCCATGAATACTTCCTTCCATAAGGATCGAACCTTCCGCCAGTGTCTTGTCGCGATTCTGAAAATACGCATCGGGTATGAATTTCAGCAGATCGTTCATGTCCGAAATTTTCAATCCCATGTCCATATCGATACGGGTGCGCTGGTCTTCCGGGAAGTGGCGTATCGCTCCATCGGCGGTGAAAGGTAGATTGTTGACCTTCAATTCTGCATCTTTTAAAGTGATCGAATTGTAGTGTTCAGCAAGCACTAATCTACTTTTGAGACGAAGTGACAGGTCGTTTTTCAAAGTATAAGCAGGGCTGCTGAATAAAAGGGATGAACACCCCGTTTCAAAATCGAGCGTATTGGCTCCTCCCGCCAATGAGCCGTCGAGGCGTACGAAGAAGCCTTGAATTTCGGTAAAAAGGTCTGTCTGGCGGTCGTCATACGTGAAATGTCCTCCGTAGATGCGTACCTTTTGCAAGTCGATAGGAGGCAAGGGCTTTTTGTCTGCATTGGCCTCTGTCGAATCCGTCTCACTTTCGTAGATATCCCAGTTCGCATGTCCGTCCTTATTGACGAATCCATAGAAACGTGGGTTCTCAATGGAAAAGTCCTTGATAGTGATCTTACCGCCGAAAAGGTAATCGAGCGGTTGCAGGGACAGGGTGGCCCGGCTGAAAGCAAGCAGTGAATCGGAAGGAATTGCCAGTTCCTCTTCATGGGCGGTCGAATCTTCGGCTGCGTGCGAGATCAGGTGGCCGTTCGTCAGCTTTACACCTAAATAAGGATAGGTTTCGAAATAGGTCAGTTCCACCCGTTCGCAATCCAAATGTGCATCGATGAACTTATTTGCCTGCTCGATAACCAGCGGTGTCAGTTTCTCCGGAGGCAGTACTCCCCAGTTCAGAATGCTGAACCCGATAGCCGGGAGTATGAATATCAGGGTAACAACAGCCAGGACGATGATTGTCAGTATTTTCTTTTTTCTTTTCATATTTACCTCTTGTATGCTTTTGTCAAGAATTAGAAAAACAAAAGTATGAAAAAGTCAGAGATGACGAAGGTGATCTATCGTCTTTTTTAAATAATCCGTGTATAGAACTTATTTAGTTTTGTCTTTTGAAAAATAATTCACGGTTTTTAATGATGGGCAAGGAGGATGAAGATTGTCCGGTGAGTACCCCTTATTGTCAAAAACGATCTGAATTTTCGAATTCCGGCAAAAAGATGGATAAATGTCTGTTTTTTTCTTCCTCCAAGCAGGCTGTTTGTATGTATGTCATAAAAAATATTAAAAAATATCACCTGCAATAGTAATCCCAAAAACATAGGGCAGTAATCCGATTTTGATGAGGTAGTCGTGACAATTTGATTATCTTTGCAATTGTCATGGAATATTTGTCTAATTAAGCAGTATGGAGCTACCCAAACTAATAAATAACATAAATGAACGTGTAGTAGATGATCTTAAAATAGGTTGTCTTCTAAGTCGAAAGTCTCTGTAGCTGCCGCTTCTTTTTCGATTTATGCTTTTAATTCTTTGACGGAAGTAATGGGTGGCTTCTTGCAGGTGTCTGATGTTGAATCACGTTCTTATGTGCCTTTTAATGAGTTTGATAAAGTAGAAAGTAATATATGTATGGATTTCCGTCTGAAAGTATTTCATAGCGTAGCTACGAATTTGAGTTTTACGAAAGCGTCGAAAGAACTGTTTATCAGCCAGCCGGCTATCAGTAAACATATTCATGAATTGGAGGTGCAATATAAAACACCGTTGTTTGATCGTGTGGGAAGTCGTATCGGGTTGACCCATGCCGGAGAATTGCTGCTGTCGCATACGAAACAGCTGTTGGCTGCATACCGGCAGATGGATTTCGAGATGAACCTGTTGACGGATAATTTTGCAGGGGAACTGCGGTTGGGGGCAAGTACGACGATATCCCAATATGTGCTGCCGCCTGTTCTTGCCTCTTTTATCAAGAAGTTTCCGGAGATAAAAGTCTCTTTGCTGAACGGGAACAGCCGTGATATCGAACAGGCGTTGCGGGAAGGAAAGATCACCCTCGGTCTGGTCGAAGGAACGGCACATCAGAGTACGCTTCACTATACGCCTTTTATGAAAGACGAACTGGTCGTCGTGGCGCATACGGGCTGCTCGCTGGCGGCCTATGACGAGATTTCGCTCGAACAACTCCGTACGATGCCTCTTGTCCTGCGAGAAAACGGTTCGGGGACGCTCGATGTGGTGGAAGCTGCTCTGGCGGAACATCAGATTAAACTTTCGCAACTGAATGTATTGTTGCAAATGGGGAGTACGGAAAGTATAAAGCTGTTTTTGGAAAACTCCGAGGCGTTGGGAATTGTTTCTATTCGTGCCGTAACCCGCGAATTGATGTCCGGCAGGCTGAAGGTGATCGAAGTGGACGGGTTCCATGCCGAACGGATGTTTACCTTTGCCGAGCCGCAGGGACAGAACGGGGGAGTGGAAGAGAGCTTTATCCGATATGCCTGCCAAAACTGGCGATAACCTGGTGTTATACTCTATAAAAACATATTAGGAAAGGATAGAGGAAAAAAGGCTTACTTTTGTCACGGTTTTAAAAAGTAATGGATTTTAAACTTGATTGAATATGTTTAGCGAAAAAAGGAGTAACGTACTTCATGGCATTCTGTTGATCGCCCTTTTCTCTTGTTCTGCTTTTTACATTGCAGAGTTTCCCTTTGTCAAAAATCTATCCTTCAGCCCTCTGATTGTCGGTATCCTGTTGGGGATGGTATATGCGAACAGTTTACGCAACCATCTGCCTGAGACATGGGTGCCCGGTATTTTGTTTTGTACGAAGCAGGTACTGCGTGCCGGTATCGTGTTGTATGGTTTCAGGCTGACATTTCAAAGCGTGGTCGAGATCGGGCTTCCGGCCATACTGATCGATGCGATTATAGTGACGGCTACCATCTTTATAGGTTTGTTTGTCGGGCGTTTGCTGAAGATGGATAGGGATCTCGCTTTGCTGACATCCACCGGTAGTGCGATCTGTGGAGCTGCTGCCGTATTGGGAGCTGAGCCGGTCGTGAAAAGTGAGCCGCATAAAACAGCGGTGGCTGTCTCGACGGTCGTTATTTTCGGAACTTTGTCAATGTTTATCTATCCGGCCCTATACCGTGCAGGCATATTGGACCTGACGCCTGAACAGATGGGGCTTTATACCGGATCGACTTTGCACGAGGTGGCGCATGTCGTGGGAGCGGGGAATGCGATGGGAAAGGAAATTTCGGATACAGCCATTATCGTGAAAATGATTCGTGTCATGATGTTGGCTCCTGTCTTGGTGATAATGAGTTTTGCTTTGGCACGTACCGCCGTGAAAGTTGTATCCGATGGCGTAAAGGGAACGGCAGCCGCTACCGCAAAACGGGGCAAGATCACGATTCCTTGGTTCGCTTTCGGTTTCCTGGCCGTGATCGGTTTTAATTCCTTTGATCTGTTGCCTCATACGGTTGTGGATGGGATCAATCATATAGATACATTTATGTTGACGATGGCTATGACGGCATTGGGTACGGAAACCAGCATCGAGAAGTTTAAGAAAGCCGGAGCGAAACCTTTTATTTTGGCGGCAGTATTGTATATCTGGTTGTTAGGCGGCGGCTATTTATTGGCGAAGTATTTGGTTTAACATAAATTGCTTGATACTGTGGTGAAGGAGTGTCTTATAAATTATTACCTTTGTGCCCAAAACAAGAAAGATAGAGAAAAGTGGCTTCAAAGATAACAAAAGGTATTATATTTTCGTTCTGGGTGTTGTTTGCCATAGCGGTAGGTGCTGTAGTTGTATTGTTTTCAGCAATAGCTAAAGGCTCAATAGGCTATATGCCGCCGGTCGAACAGCTTGAAAATCCGATTGATAAATATGCTTCGCAAGTTGTGTCTGCCGATGGGAAAACACTCGGTATCTATGCACATAGCCAAGATAACCGCATCATGGTCAATTACAACGATCTCTCGCCCGATTTGGTGAAGGCGTTGATCGCGACGGAAGATGTTCGCTTTGCCGAACATAGCGGTATCGACGCGCAGGGACTGTTTCGTGCAGTTGTCAAGCGAGGCATTTTGATGCAGAAAAGTGGCGGCGGCGGCAGTACCATTACGCAGCAATTGGCAAAACAGTTGTTTTCTCCAAGCGTTGACAATATGATGGAACGTCTGTTCCAGAAACCGATCGAATGGGTGATTGCCGTCCAGCTTGAACGTTATTATACGAAAGAAGAGATCATTAATATGTATCTGAACAAGTTCGACTTCCTATATAATGCTGTGGGAATCCAGTCTGCTGCCCGTGTTTATTTCGGAAAGACACCCAAGACGTTGAAGATCGAGGAAGCGGCGACACTTGTCGGAATGTGTAAGAACCCCTCTTATTTTAATCCCAGACGCCATAACGAGCGGACACGCGGACGGCGCAATACGGTTTTGGAGCAAATGCAGAAAGCCGGCTATATAACGCAGGCGGAATGTGACTCGCTGAAAGCTTTGCCACTCACGCTCCATTTTAGCCGTATGGACCACAAGGAAGGATTGGCTCCTTATTTCCGCGAATATCTGCGCCTGTTTTTGACGGCGAAGAAGCCCGAACGTAAAAACTACCGGGGATGGCAGATGCAACAATTCAGGGAAGATTCGGTTGCTTGGGAAACAAATCCGGCATATGGTTGGTGTAACAAGAACAAAAAAGCCGATGGCGAATTTTATAATTTGTATACGGATGGTTTGAAAATATATACGACCATCGATTCCCGTATGCAGAAATATGCCGAGGATGCCGTCCGTGAGCATATCGGAGGTTATCTTCAACCTGCATTTTTCAAAGAGAAGAGAGGAAAAAGTTATGCACCGTTCTCCCGTGATTTACGTCAAGGTGAGGTGGATACGATCTTTATGCACGCTATGCACCAAACGGACCGCTATCGTGCCATGAAGAAGGCGGGAGCGAGTGAGAAGGAGATAAAGGCTGCCTTCAACGAACCGGTCGAGATGCGTGTGTTCAGTTGGGGGGGAGCTATAGATACGACGATGTCGCCATTGGATTCGATTCGTTATCATAAGAGTTTCCTGCGTACCGGTTTCATGTCGATGGACCCGCGCACCGGCCATGTGAAAGCTTATGTGGGCGGTATTGATTATAATGATTTCCAATATGATATGGTAAATGGAGGCCGTCGCCAGATCGGTTCGACCATTAAACCTTACCTCTATTCCCTTGCCATGATCGAAGGAATCAGTCCATGTGACGAGATGCTGCACGTACAACAGCGTCTGACCGATGAGAACGGACGGCTTTGGGAACCCCGTAACTCGAATAAGAAACGGATTGGTGAGATGGTCTCTGTTCAGTGGGGGTTGCAGAATTCCGATAACTGGGTGACGGCTTGGTTGATGAGCCAGTTATCTCCCTATACGTTTGTCCGTCTGCTGCATTCGTTCGGATTGAAGAACGAAATGGACCCGGTGGTTTCGATTTGCTTGGGGACGCCGGATGTATCGGTCGGTGAGATGGTAAGTGGTTATACGACTTTTGCTAACAAGGGCATACGGGTCGAACCTTTGTATGTAACCCGCATAGAGGATGCTTACGGCAACACGATTGCGAATTTCAATTCGCAGATGAGCGAGGTCTTGACGGAAGATGCTTCTTATAAGATGCTTCACATGTTGAAAAATGTGATAGACGGTGGTACAGGCGGCCGTATCCGTGCCCGTTATGGCATTACAGCGCCGATGGGAGGAAAGACCGGTACGACGCAGAATAACTCCGATGGCTGGTTTATGGGCTTTACGCCGAGCTTGGTGTCCGGTGTCTGGGTCGGAGGTGAAGACCGCTCTATTCATTTCGACCGGATGTCGGAAGGACAGGGAGCCAGTATGGCTCTGCCGATCTATGGGCTTTATATGCAGAAAGTCTATGCCGACAAAACGTTGGGTTATTCGCAGGAAGAAGATTTCGATATTCCCGAACAATATCAGGATCCGTGCAAGATGACCACCGAAGAGGAACGGAAGCAGACGCCGACAGATGTGGGGGGGATCGATAAGATGTTTGAGTAGAAGACAGGTTTGCCTTTGAATGTAATAAAATGCATGGTTGTGGAATTGTCGTTCCATGCCCATGCATTTCTTTTTTATGCCCGTATGTTTCTTTTTTATGATGGCGGAACCATAATCGGAATTTATTTGTTAGATTTGTAAGTGTTAACTTTTAATGACGCGGGATATGGAACGGGAATCTATCATTTCTCAATTGTATGACAAAGACAGAATATTTGATTTTGTCGTGATTGGCGGGGGGGCTACCGGTCTGGGTGTGGCGCTCGATGCCGTGACCCGCGGATACAGCGTGGCTTTGTTTGAACGTTCGGACTTTACGAAGGGAACTTCCAGCCGGAGTACGAAACTGGTACATGGAGGTGTCCGTTATCTGGCGCAGGGCGATATTGCTTTGGTTCGTGAAGCGCTTCGTGAACGGGGCTTGCTCCGGCATAATGCTCCGCATTTGGTGAAAGACCAACTCTTCCTGATCCCTTGCTACCGTTGGTGGGAGGGACCTTTTTATACGATCGGACTGGTTCTTTATGATCTGATGGCGCGTGGTCTCAGCCTCGGAAGGTCTGTCTGTATCGGCCCTAAACGGGTGGCCCGGACAGTTCCGATGCTCCGTCGTGAGGGGATGATGGCGGGGGTGCTTTATCATGACGGACAGTTTGACGATTCGCGCCTGGCCATTAATCTCGTCCGTACGGCGGTCGATGCCGGTGCATGTGTCTTGAATTATATGAATGTAATCTCTCTCCTGAAAGAAGTAGGTAAAGTATCCGGTGTGCAGGTACGTGACGAAGAAACGGGGGCGGTCTATTCCGTAAAAGCCCGTTCCGTTATCAATGCGACAGGTGTCTTTGCTGATGATATCCTGCAGATGGACAAGCCGGAAAATCGTCCGACCGTGCGTCCGAGTCAGGGAGTACACTTGATTTTGGATGCATCTTTCCTGGAGAGCGATTGTGCCGTGATGATCCCGAAGACATCCGACGGGCGTGTGCTCTTTGCCGTTCCCTGGCATAACAAAGTGGTGGTAGGTACGACCGACACTTTGATGGAGCATACCGAAACAGAACCGGTCGCACTCGAACAGGAAATACAATTTATACTCGACACCGCAGGGAAGTACCTGACACGGGTTCCCCGTCGAAGCGATGTCCTCTCCGTATTTGCCGGTCTCCGTCCACTTGCGGCTCCCCGTAATGAAGGTAAGAAGACAAAGGAGATATCCCGGAGCCATAAACTGATCCGGGAAAAATCCGGTTTGATAACGATTATCGGTGGAAAATGGACAACATACAGGAAGATGGCGCAGGACACGTTGGACTATGCGATCCGTTATATGCATATCCCGACACGGGAGTGTGTGACGGAGCATTATCCTGTTCATGGTTCCCGTCCGAATCCGGACTTTTCCGATCCGTTGTATGTGTATGGGACAGATGCGGATGAGATACGGGCTTTGACGGATTCCTCGCCGGAGATGGCCGAGAGACTGCATCCTCAATATGCTTTTACTAGAGGAGAGGTCACCTGGGTCGTCCGGAACGAAATGGCACGGACACTGGAGGATGTTTTGGCA
>ERZ773164.1861-NODE-1861-length-19432-cov-17.172111_pt1 | contig 19432 bp, 19 predicted proteins | sample MGYA00511917_ERZ773164 | MGnify/ENA primary metagenome ERZ773164 (study PRJEB29015, sample SAMEA2737847) | human gut metagenome | biome: human gut; feature: human-associated habitat; material: faeces | place: China | collected 2012 ...
CCTTTATCCTGTTAGTGAACTTCTTTTGCCTTAATAACAAACTTCCTTTTCATTAGTCATAAACTATAATTGCAAGTTTTGTTTTTATAAACGCAACTTGCAATTATAAAAACAAAGCTTGCAATTATATAAACGTAACTTGCGTTTATAGATTATTCTTAGTCAAGCATAACTTTCCTGTTAGAGAAGAGCAAGTTTACTATTAAAGCAGTGGAAGTTTACAATTAATAGATTAGTTCTTAGGTGTTAACACTTGAGACATCAGCTGAAGTTAGAGATTGTTTGGCATTAGATAGGGAATGAACTAAAATACATGGGTTCTTGTTTCCAAAATAGGAACGTTTTTAATATCTTTGCATAGGATAAAAAACTTTTGCGTATCTGTCTGAATGACAGAATAAAGCAGAAAAGAAGGAAGTTGTCGGTAACGATTTAGCGACCATGTAACTGCGCTGAACTGCTGCGCTTTACAACTCGTCGAACAACTCTATGCAAATGTAGTGAATTTCCCGGAAACTACAAAATAAACAAGCTGAATTTCATAGAAAATGCGGACGGAATTTTCCCGCCCGCATTACTCATCATCATCGTCGTCGTTTCATTTCTTTTTCATCGTCGCGCTGCATTCGCAGATTCAGGCGTTCGCGCATCTTGTCGAGGAAATAGGTACGGCTTTCGTTCTTGCGGCGTTTCATATCCAGATAGGCATCGTAGCAGTTTCGCTCTTTAATGTCCATCCCGAATATCCGACCGAAAAAAGCTGCCAATTCATTGATCGTGGTTTCTCCGTCGTCGATACAACGCAACTCCTGCAAGCCGTAAATCAATTCGACTAACTCGACGAGTGTTCCCGTCCAACGATATGCGGGTTCGGACTGCATCGGTCTTTCCTGCGTTCTGTCGTACCGACGCAGCAAATCCAATTCCGTATTGATATAACCGATTGCCATATCCAAGAAACGGCCTTGCGTGTTACGTGCCGAACCATTTTCTCGGGGCAGGTATTTCCGCAATACGTGCAATCGGATTCGTGTATAGCGTAAGATTCGGAAAATCGCAATCCGGTCACGCTCTTCGTTGCAGAACGATTGCAGGGCTTTGTTGAATTCGCGGAAGAGTTCTTCCGTAACGGCTTTCGAGGCGGCTTCGACAAGATGATCCGCCGTAATATGATGTGTCATAATTATTCATCTTTTAAGTTATAAATCTTTGAGTTCAATTATCGTATTGTTCACGACAATCGACGGCGGTGATTTATTCCTTAAAAGGTGAATAACTTTTCATTAATAAACTCTATTTGGTGTTTTTAGATACATCGCTTATTTTTTTATTTCTTTCGGTTCTATGTTCGGTAAAAAGCCCGTAACTACCCCCAGCAAGGGCAACAGCGTACTGATTTGAAAAATGAACTGCACACTCGTCTTGTCTACCAGCCACCCGAAAAATGCCGATCCCAAACCGCCCAGACCGAACATCAACCCGAAGAACACACCGGCGATCATACTCACCTTATCGGTCATTCTTCCGGTTTCCGTTTTGCCGCCTCCCAGCCGATGATGGCCGTTTTGCGGATTTCGCCCCAATGATAGTTACCGATTTCTCCCGTTGCGCGGATCACGCGGTGACATGGAATGAGGAACGCTACCGGATTCTCGCCCACAGCCGTACCTACCGCACGGCAGGCACGCGGATTGTCGATGCTCGCAGCGATATCTCCGTAGGTAGTCATTCCACCCATCGGAATCTTCAGCAATGCCTCCCATACCTTCATCTGAAACTCCGTACCCTTCAGGTGCAGCTTTATCTCGTCCAGTCGACTCCAGTCCTGCGTGAAAATGAACAAGGCATTCTGCTGTATGTTGTCGAGCGTCTGCCGGAACCGCGCACGCGGGAACTTCCTTTGCAAAGAACTGAATGTTTCCATACGGTCGTCGGCAAACTCCATGCTGCAAATGCCTTTCGGAGTAGAGGCGATAAGTATGTCGCCGAAAGGCGTCGCAGCGAAACTGTAATTGATAAAAAGATTCTCCCCGCCGTTTTTGTACTCACCGGGCGTCATACCCTCGACAGTGATAAACAGGTCATGCAACCGTCCTGTACCCGATAGTCCCACTTCCTGCGCCGTGTTGAAAAGCGATGCATGCGTCTCGTACAAGATACGCTTGGCATACTCGACATTGAGATATTGCAGAAAATGCTTCGGCGTAATCCCTGCCCATTCTTTGAAAATCCGTTGAAAATGGAATGGACTCATATTCACCGCTTCGGCTACGGCCTCCAGACGGGGCTGTTCCTTGCGGTTATCTCGTATGAACCGGATGGCTTCGGCAATCCGGCTATAATTCAATTCGTTCTGTGTCTCTTTCATATTTATAATACACCCTCCAACTCCAACAGCATCCGTTTGGCATCCAGCCCACCGCCGTAACCCGTCAGCGAACGATCGCTGCCGATGACGCGGTGGCACGGCGCGAAAATAGACATCGAATTGGCTCCGTTAGCGTTGGCTACCGCTCGCACGGCTTCGGGCATGCCGATTCTTCGTGCCATCTCGCCGTAGGAAATCGTCTGTCCGAACGGGATTTTCAGCAATTCGTTCCATACCGTTTTTTGGAAGTCCGTACCCACGAACAGCAGCGGCACATCGAAATCACTGCGCTTCCCGGCAAAAAATTCATCGAGCTGCTCCACGGCCTTCTCGATTACTTCCGATGTTCCCTCCTCGAACTCGGCACGCAATATTCTTTTCAAGCGCCTGTCCACATGGTCGCGGTGTTTCTCCACCTGCCAGTCGCACAGGCATAGTTTGTCGCCGAACGAGCCGAGCATCAGCACGCCGCACGGCGATTCATAACGCTTTATCTTGATAGTATTTTTCTCTTTCATAACTTTCATACAGATTTTACACGGTCTATAACCGCTTTTCAGGGCGTCTTCCAACCGATCGAACAGCTTGATGTTCTTCAACAACGGGACTTTTGCGCTGCACGAAGGCTTGCAAACGATACCCGTCGATTTCACTCCGTACCAGAACACCCCGTCGTAACGGCTGTTACGGTCGAGAATCGCCTTTATTTTTTCTTTTTCGTCCATCGTTTTTCTCTTTCGGTGCATAATCTTTCAAACCCTCCACCGCACCTGCCGACACCGCCCATAGATAAATACAGGCAACACTGCCGTAAGGAGAATAGCGGCGGCGGTATTTCTCGAACAGGGGGCGGGTGATTTTGCGGTGATGATACAGCATCCGCAAACCGCGCTGCACCGCCAAATCGCCGAAACTCAACACGTCGGGGCGTTGCAGCGAATGGAGCATCAGCATTTCCGCTGTCCATACGCCGATACCGTCCAGTTCCGACAACTTGGCGCAGACCTCGGCATCGCTCATCGTCCGCAATGAATGGATGTCGAACTCGCCCGATGCGATTTTCCGTGCCGCCGACCGGATGCAATCCACCTTCCTGAACGTGATTCCGAACGCCTGCAACTCCTCGGGCGAGAGGCCGAGCACCTTTTCGGGAGAGATCTCCCCTAACACACCCGTCATCTTCCGCCAAATCGTTTCATGCGCTTTGGTCGCAATCTGCTGCCCTACGATCGAATGGACGAGCGCAGCGAAAAGGTCGGGTATCACTCGCCTTTTCACCATGCCCACCTTGTCGATAATCTCTCCGAGTCGTTTGTCCCTGCTTTTCAGATAGGCAATCTCATGCTCTCCGTATGGGAAAAATTGTTCCATACGTCAATAGACACCAAGATATTCATTGGAATCGGCGGGAGCCGCTCCACGCTTGCGGTCGGTGTACTCGCGCACGATTTCACCTACGGAAATACGGTAGCTGTCGAACAACTTGTCGTTTCCTAACTTTTGACTCTGACGGTGATTCACCTGATTGCGCCAGCCTGCCGCCGCTTCTTCGCTCTCCCAGAACGACAGCGAAAGAAACTTGCCCTTGTTGTTCACACTGGTGAAACGCTCCACGCTAATAAAGCCCGGCATCTGCTGCAACTCCTCTTTTAAGGCTGCACCCATCTTAAAATAATCCGTTTTTCCTTCAGCGGTAGGCGTCACCTCGAAAATGACAGCCACTTTCTTTTTTCCGTGTCCGGTCAGTGCGTTCAGCTCGTCGAGCGGCATGGAATCGTTATAAATGCCTGCACATACCGTGTAACGCATACCCGGAATCGGGTAGATATAGGACACCTTGCGCATGCCCTTTTCCGTTCCCGGTTTCGGCCATACGAACTCGATCCAGCCGCCGCCACGCATGGCGATCTCGCACAGTTCCACACCGTAGTGTTTTCCCGCCCAGTCGAGATGTTCTCGGATATTGCCTCCGGTACGCTCCGGAAAGCGGGGGTTGGAAACTACGAGGCTTTTATCCACGTCGATAATGAAGAGATACGCATCCCTGTCATTGAATTCGGACTTCGGATCGGTAAGTACGGCAAGTGCCTCGCTACCTTTCTCTTTCAGCAACCGGGCAGCCTTATGCACATTGGCGATAACGGATTGCGGGGTTTCTTCTGTTCTTTTGTTCATACTCTGCGAATATAAATCGGTCGTTCCGGCTACGAACATAGCCAACAACATGATAATTAGTTTCTTATTCATAGCGCAATATATGTTTTTTGTTTCGACAGTGCAAAGTTACGACAACCCTTTTTCTTTAACGACCCGAAAATTGCTATTTTGCATAATCAAATTCAATCAGAGTTTTTTCAGGAATCTTTTGTGATTTTTCATGGTTTTGCTGGAATCTTTTACGGACTATGGTTAATTCTATACATTAAATCATGAGTTCGTTGTTTACAATTAAACCAGCAATACGCTGTTGTTAGAATATTCTGTTTATCAATCATTCTTCTAATCGCCCGACTTTGGAGGAGCGATTTTTCCCCGAGAGGGGCAAGGCTTTCGAGAGTAACTCGAAAGGTATCGGGTAACTCGATACACACCTTGCTGTTAGCCGACGCTAACAAAAATCGGAGAGCCGAAACTCTCCGATCATTAAAGCAGATTTCCGCTGTATCCGCTATACTCACTATACCGAATGCATCGAGTCTGCACACTGTATCCGGTGAAATAGTGGCCTTACAATTTCCGCCACCGTTCGATGTCGTCGCCGTAGGTTTCCAGATGATGCCGTGCGAGGTTCTCGATGAGTCCCGAAACGCTCATCCGCCGTCCTCCCAGCCTGCGGACGATTTCGTCCAGTCGGTCGCGTACCTCGCAGCTCACGAAGACGGGTTTGCGGTTCTCGATTTTCGGCACTCGGAGAAACGTCTGTCGGTATTTCTCCAATGTCGCTCTTTGCTGTTTCACTCCGACACGGTCGGATATGCCCTGCGCGGGCTGTTCTGCCGTTACGGTCGTATCGGTCGGTTGTGTTATTTCAGTTTGCACATTCGGTTCACTCGCTACACACTGTGTATTGGGTACACTCACTAAACCGACCTCTTCCGGTTTCAATCTTCTCATTTCGGGGCGGAACATCTCGATAATCTCTTGCGCGTCGATGTCCGGCGTTCTTTCTCTTTTGGTCATAAGGTATCTATTTAACAAGTTAATACTATTTATTCTTTTTTCATCGGAAGCCGTCAGTTGGAAATTTGTCGGCTATGCCCGTCCGTTTTACGTGTGCAGGCCATCAGTATATTGATTGCAGGCCGTTTGTTTGCTGCACCGAGTGTACGGAGTATATATTCCCGCAGTCTCGCTGCCCCTTGCGAACGAATACGGAATGCAAGAGCGACGACGACCTCCGTGTTATACACGTCTGCACCGTTTCCGTTTTCCAGACGGACGTATCGGCAGACCTCGTAACCGTGCAGGACGTTTTCTTTGAGAATGGCTTTGATAGCCGCATGTACCGCTCCGGCGGTCGTGCCGAACAGTTCGGCAATCTCCGCTTCCGTCATCCATATAGCGGCGGTATCGGTCGGCAGATTCAATCGGCCGTACTCGTCTATCGTAATAATGTCTCTTTCTCTTTTCATTGTGCATTGTTTGACAGGTTCTCGATTCATTTGTTTATATGGCCTGACAAATGAAGTTCTCCATCTGTTCGATGCGCTGCGAGAGTTTCTCCATGTCGCGGCTCACTTTCTCCGCCGTGATCTTCGCGTAGATTTGCGTCGTGCGGATACTCCGGTGTCCCAACATTTTCGAGAGCGTTTCGATGGGCACGTCGTTCGACAGACAAATGGTCGTCGCGTAGCTGTGGCGACTTTGATGCCACGTGACGTTCTTTTCGATACCGCACTTCTTCGCTATCGCCTTGATGCCGTTCTTGCAGTTGGCGTAACAGGGAACTGGTAGCAGCTTATCCCCTTCGGCCATGCCGTCGTATTTCTCGATGATGTGTCTGGCCACGTCTAACAACCGGATATTGGTTTCGACACCCGTTTTCTGCCGGTTCGTGTCGATCCACAGATGGCCGTCGAACGAGGTGCGCAGGTTGGCTTTTGTCAGGTTCGCCATATCCGTCCAGCTCAAACCCGTGAAGGTGCAGAAGATGAACAGGTCGCGGATCAGCGTGTAGCTCGGCTTCTTGAACACCCCGTTGATTAGGAGCCTGATTTCCTCTTGGGTCAGAAAACCCCGTTTGGTCTCCTCCTTCGTGATACTGTACGCGAAGAACGGGTCGCGCTGCAACAAACCGTTATTGACGGCCATATAGATTATTTTCCGGAACGGCATCATATAAGACCAGACCGTGTTGTTGCAGTGATTCTTCTCGGTTTTGAGGAACAGCTCGAAGTCGGAGATGAACGCGGGGGTAAGCTCGCGCAGGGCGATGTCGCTGACCTTGTAACGCTTTTCGATGAACTCCGCGAGGTGTTTGTACACGGTGCAGTATTTCCAATAGCTGCGCGGGCTTTTGAGCTTGCCCACCTGCTTCTCGTAATCCTCGTTGTGCTGACGGAATACCGCCAGCAACGTTTCGTGGTTCATACCCAAACCGAGATAAGCATTGCGGACTTTCTCGGCGGTTACATAATTATCCCTGTCGGCGATCTTCTGGTAGGCTTGATTGATACCCACGCGGATTTTATCCAGCATGCGGTTCGCTTCCTGCGCGGCGATGCTGCGGCCGGAGACACGGCCTAATTCCACGTTCCATGACTTCTCCTCCACGTCCAACTTGCAACTGAACTGGGCGACTTTGCCGTTGATCGTGATACGGCACATGACGGGAACGAGCCCGTTCTTCTTCGGGGCATTGCGTTTCAGATAAAACAAAACTTTGAATGTCGATCTCATAACTCTACGATTTTTAATGAAACAAAATTATTGCTTGTAGAGCCATTCGACGAAATGCAAACCGCAGCGAATCAGCGCAATCGTGGCGAAAAACGAACTTTTTTCTCGGCGACAAACCCAAAATCCGAAAATCCGACTGTTCTTACAGTCGAAACTTCCCGAATCGAGCCTGTAATTCAGCGTTTTGAAATCCTCCCTAAACCGCCTTTACCATTCGGAACAGAGTAACGGGATAGTAACGCAACTCCGGTTTCAATTGGCTTCGAGAAGGGTTCGGTTTGGCTTCGACATTGCAGTCAATTTCTCGCTAAACCATTTATTTTCAACCTTCTTACCCCAATCCGCTCTAACTCTCGGTTTTTATTCCTATCTTTGCTACGTAAACACAAAGTCATGGAATAGAAAGCAAGGTTTAATGTAATATATATGGATGAAGCAGTTAAGTTCTTAGAATCCTTGGATGAAAAAGTAAGAGGGAAATTGCTTATAGTATAGGGAAAGCTATGCTGGTGATAGATAAGGAATTATTCAATAAAATGGGCGATTCTGATATATGGGAATTTAGAACCTTGTATGGTGGAATGTCCTATCGCCTGCTTGCATTTTGGGACACTGATGAGGAAACATTGGTTATTGTTACTAATGGCTTTGTGAAGAAAACTCAAAAGACACCGTTAAAAGAGATTGCGAAAGCGGAAGAATTAAGAAAATTATATTTCAACTCTAAAAAGTAACGATATGGAAGAAATGAAACTTTATACTCATGAAGAAATACTGGATAGAGTGATAGGTACAAAAGGTACTCCAGCACGCGAAAAATATGAGACTGATATTAATAACTTTCTTATAGGTGAGGCTATTAAATGGGCGAGAGAGGCCAAGAATCTTACCCAAGAACAATTAGGTGAGCTTATGGGGGTTAAAAGGGCACAAATCTCGAAAATAGAAAGTGGGAAAAGTATATCTTTTTCTACTATTGTAAGAGCATTCAAGGCAATGGGCGTGAAAACGGCAAGCTTGGAACTTGGTTCTTTGGGCAAAGTGGCTCTTTGGTAAATATTGTATTCTACTATTGGAACACTTAAAAAATGAGAGGTGGATTTGATTTATTTGTAGATGCAAAAAAGAACAAATATTTTTGTCTTACCTAATAAACAATAACCTATGTCTGTTGATGTTATAAAGCAGGAATTATTGTCGAAATTGAAGCAGGAACATTGCTTCTGGTCGTACAATGAAGATTCAATCAAAGATATTCCGGATAATATGCTGATTGAAAAAACGTTGTTGCATCTTGATTTAGAGGAAATTAGTCAGCTTTTTTTGGTTTATCCTTTCAAGAAAATCAAGCAGGTATGGCTGGATTATCTCATTCCACAAGAAGAATATCTCTATACGTTGAACCGTTTTTTTTGCATGGTACTATTTTAAAGCAAAGAAACCGGACGCTTATATAAAATCTATGGCTACTCGTCACCTAAACAAAATAAAGAATTGTTTGCTCTAATTTGTTTGCACGAATCTACCAATGAACTTTTTTGCACAAATAGATTCATGTAGGTCGTCTTTTGCAGATATCTTTAATGATGGTGATGATGTTCTCCTAAAACCCGATGAGGCAGTGTGCCGTGTCCCAATAGCTCGATAGGGCAGTTGAAGTTCCTTTCCAGCCATTCGGTAGTAACGCCTGTATCCGGATGGTAATCCAGCGTTTCGTTGACGCAGGCGATGGATTTTACCTGTTGCAATACAGTGCCGATGTCGTGACTGACAAGGATAATGGCACATTCTTTATTGATTTCAGCCAATAACTCATAAAGGCGTGCTTCGAAACGCTTGTCGATATACGTGCTGGGTTCATCGAGAATCAATACCGCAGGGTCGGAGATGATGGCACGTCCCAACAGGGCACGTTGCAGCTGCCCGCCGCTTAATTGCCCGATAGAACGGTGTTCGAGTCCTTCAAGCCCCATGCGGGAAATAATCTGTTTACCTTTCTCTTTCTGTTCGGGAGTAAATCGTGAAGTGAGCGATTTTTGTATGCTTAATCCGGATAGAATCACTTCTTCCACGGAAATAGGAAACTTCCGGTCTATGCTGTTGTATTGAGGCAGATAACCCAGGAGAGTAGAAGTGGTTTTAGTAGATGCTTTTTCAGGAGTATGGAATATAATTTCTCCTCCGGTTGGTTTCAACAGACCGAGGATGCACTTGATAAGCGTCGTTTTGCCGCCTCCGTTCGGACCTATAATACCTAGAAAATCCCGTTCGTAGATGCTTAGATTAACATCGTGGAGAACAGTGCGACCGTCATATCCGGCGGAAAGATTCTTTATTTCGATTATTGGTTTCATCATTGGAAAGGGCTTGATTGGTTCTTTCTTTATACGTTTATTTGGTGGCAGCTTGCGGCGCAAGGGCTTTGGCTACATTCAGCATCTCTTCCTCCCAGTCATAACTTAACGGGTTGATAGGGACCACTTTCGTTCCGGTTTGCTGTGCGATGGTTTCCGCATTGCGTTTGTCAAACTCCGGTTGAACGAAGATAACGCCTACATTTTCCGCCTGACAGACGTCTATCAGGTCTTTCAGATGAGCGGGAGAGGGTTCTTTGCCTCCTTCTTCGATCGAAATCTGATGCAATCCGTAGTCGCGGGCGAAGTAGGAGAGGGCCGGATGATAAATTATGAAGGCTTTGGCTGCTTCGGGGGTGGAGAGTTGCCGGCGAATCAGGCTGTCGGTGTGCTGGATGCGCTGACAGAGAGAGTCGTAACGGTTTCTATAATATGGTTCGTTTGCTTTATCCAGTTGGCTAAGGGCTTTGTAGGTGTTTCCGGCGATGATTAAAGCATTACCGGTAGAATTCCATACGTGTGGCTCTACGGCGTGGATATGGCCGTCGTGACTGTTGTGGCCGTGGGCATGGCCATGGTCATCATTATTGAGTATGAGGTCGATTCCTTTCGAGGTGTCGAACACTTGGATATGGGGAGTATTGTTCATCAGGCGGTCCATCCAGGTTTGTTCGAAACCGATGTACCCGATGCGGAAATAGGCTTTGCTGTCTCCTAAAGAAACAAGTTGCTGGGGGATAGGATCGTATGTCTCCGGGCTGGAACCTTTGGGTACCATGCTGACTACTTTGAATTTATCTCCGGCAATAGCTTCGGTGAAATAACGTTGCGGTTCCAGTGTGACGGTTATCACCGGCTTTGTCTCGTCATCGTTACTTGCTTGGGAGGAACGTCCTGTGCAGGCTGCTATCAGGAGGCAGGTACCAAGAAGGAAAAGTGTTCTCATATCTTTTAGTTGTTGTTTCATGATTTTTTCTGTTTCGGGGTTTCAATCTTATCTTGTTTCTACTCTTGTTTCCGGGCCCGTAATATTTCCCGTTTACCACCCGGAGGTCCGGGGAGGCGTTCTACTGTGAATCCGGCTGTCTGCAACATTCGGCGTACTACACCTTTGGCACAGTAGGTAGTCAGAATTCCGTCTCTATCTAATAAAACATAGAGGCGGTTGAATAGTTCTTGCGACCACATTTCCGGTTGCTTTTCCGGGGCGAAGGCGTCGAAATAGATGGTATTAAACGGAGTATTGGAAGTTGAGTATTGAGAAATGACTGCATTGTTGTTGGTGCTGTTCATTTTTGACTCTTCCTTCTTTCCCGTTATCCATTGATTGACGTCCGTTTCTATTTTTCGTAAGGTGAAGTGTGGCGTAAGCTGCACGTCTTTCTCCCAGGGCGATGTATGAAGCTGCTTAAACAATTCGATAGCCGGTTGTTGTTCTTCTTCATCATTCGGGGTAAATTGCTCATCGGTTGCTGTCTGCTTCCGATGTATGGTAAGCTGCTCATCGCTGGAGATATACCCTAGCTGTTCTACTGTCTGCCAGTCTAGTGGATAGAGTTCCAGTCCTGTATAGTGTATATTTCGTCTGCTTCTTTCCGCTTCTTCAAGGGTGAGCCAAGCGTTTAATCCTGTCCCGAAGCCGATTTCAAGAACACGTGGAGTAGCGGCAGGAGAGGCTTTCAGCCCCATATCGATGAAAATATGTTGAGACTCCGTGCGTGCCCCTTTCGTCGAATGATAATGTTCATTCAATTCCGGAACAAACAGAGTAGCGCTCCCGTCATCGGTTCTCTCAATTATTCTTTCCATCACTCAATCTTTAATACCTAATACTTAATACTTAAAAAAGACCTCTACCCCGCCATAGCATCCCAGGCACTTTCGAGCACATACAGGAGAAGGATATAACGTATCAGTTTGCCGACAAACATGGAAACAATAGTAAGCCATGTGTTACTTCGCATAAATCCTAGTGCAATGGCGATCACTTCGCCAATGGCAGGAAGAAAGGTGAAGAATGCCATCAATGCCCCTTTCCCTTGCAGGAATTTCACCATTTTGTCTACCTTTTCTTTCTTTACCTTGAAGTATTTCTCAATCCAGCTAATTTTGCCCAGGCGCCCCATGTAGTAACAGGTCATTCCGCCCACTGTATTGCCCAGAGTGGCGGATATCAGACAGGCTATCGGGGGCAAGCCGAGTTTCACCAATGCCACCAGTACCAGTTCGGAACTGAAAGGCACGATGCTCCCAGCCAATAAAGCCGAGATGAATAATCCCGGAAGTCCCCATTCTATGAGGAGTTGTATCGCTGAGTCTATAAAAGCGTCCATATATTGAATGCGAATAAAAGGGTGAGACTGACTAAGGAAATGATGAAAAATACATTCGAACTTTTGCTATTGGTCAGTACAAAAAAGTGTCCTATCAGAATACTGTTGCTAATCATAAGCAATGGCAACAGGTCATTGCAATAATTCGGTTGGATGGCTATCAGCAGGAAGAGGAAGATGGTCAAGTCTATCAGGAATTGCAGATAGGCGCGTGTGCGTATCTTATCTTCAAATCCCGCAGCGATGCAATGAACCGCACTGACAATAAACAGCACAAGCAGATATCCTAATATCGCCAGTTCCCAAGACTGAAGGGTCTGTAGGTGGAAAGCTTCTCCGAAAGTTGACAGCTCGATAAAAGGACGGTAGAACAGGTCCATCTCATTGTAGAAGAATGCGTGTCCGAACAGAAACCAGTAAGGCAATATCCAGCCGAGCAGTGCCCCGCAGAAACTGCGTAGGGTGAGAGATTGGAAACGATAAGCCTCAAGTATCCAAAGTACCGAAAAAACAGTAAGTTGGGGAAAAATGATACTTCCCATTCCGATAAAGAGGAAGGAATAAAAAAGGTAACCCGCCGCGTGTGATTGTTGGTAGCTTCTGAACAGGAAATAGATGGATATCAGAGAAGCCAAAGCGGCAATATCTCCCGCATATAGCAGATGCATCTCCGGACAGACGGTGACAAACAGGAAGTAAATGGCTGTCTGCATGGAAGCCCTCATACGGATAATGCCGAACTGATTGTTCAGTTCTATTAAGAAATAGCCGATAATGGCGTAGATTAGAAAGCTGACGATCCGTTCCGCCCAGCCCGGAAGCAGGAAGCTCTGTATGGATTGCCAGAAGAAAGGCTGGTTGCCCTGTGTGGGGATGGATGCGAGTTGGGGAAATAAAAAGGAGGTCGACACCCAGCAAAGAATGCAGATAAGGGTAACGGCAGGCAGGGTGAACCGTCCTGCCGTTACTTGATTCTGTAACCTTTTATTTCTCATTCGTCTGTTATAAATCGAATCCGATATCGCGGCGGAAGTACTTCTTGTCGAAGTTGATCATATCCGCCACCTTATAGCTCTGCGCCAATGCTTCTTCTTTGGTTGCACCGTAAGAGCAAATGGCGATGACACGTCCTCCGTTTGTCACTACCTGTCCGTCTTTCATTGCTGTTCCGGCATGGAAGATGATACTGTCCGTAGCGGCAGCTTGTTCCAGTCCGCTGATGGGGAATCCTTTTTCGTAGGCTTCCGGGTATCCGCCACTGACGAGAATGACACAACCGGCTGAACGTGGATCCATAACCAATGTCTTTTCGTTCAGATTGCCTGCGGCAGTGCCTTCAAGCAGTTCGACGAGATCACTTTGGATACGGAGCATGACGCTTTCTGTTTCCGGATCGCCCATACGGACGTTGTATTCGATAACCATCGGCTCGCCTTTTACGTTGATAAGTCCGAGGAAGATGAAACCTTTGTAGGTGATGTTTTCTTCTTTCAGTCCGTTGATTGTCGGTTCGATAATACGTGTGCGTACTTTCTCCATGAACACTTCATCGGCGAACGGAACGGGGGTTACACTACCCATACCGCCTGTATTCAGTCCTTTATCGCCTTCGCCGATACGTTTGTAGTCTTTGGCAACGGGGAGGACCTTATAGTTTTCTCCATCTGTCAGTACGAACACGGAGCACTCGATACCACTTAGGAATTCTTCGATGACAACAGTTGCAGATGCAGAGCCGAACATACCACCGAGCATTTCTTTCAGTTCTTTCTTCGCTTCATCCAGAGTAGGAAGGATAAGAACACCTTTTCCGGCACAAAGTCCGTCAGCTTTCAGTACGTAAGGAGCTCCCAGTGTTTCGAGGAAGGCCAGACCTTCTTCGATGTTGGCGGAAGTAATGCTCTTATAACGGGCTGTCGGGATATGATGACGCATCATGAAGCCTTTTGCAAATTCCTTGCTTCCTTCCAGCTGTGCTCCCTGTGCGGAAGGGCCGATAACAGCAATATGTTTTAACTCCGGACGATTTTGGAAATAGTCATAGATTCCTTCTACCAACGGATCTTCGGGACCTACTACTACCATTTCGATGTTTTCTTTCAAGGCGAAAGTACTGATAGCGTCAAAATCAGTTGCTTTGATATTGACATTCTCGCCTACGGCAGTTGTTCCGGCATTACCCGGTGCAATGTATAGTTTTTCAACTTTCGGACTTTGGGTTATTTTCCATGCAAGTGCATGTTCGCGGCCACCCGAGCCTAGTAATAATATCTTCATAATGAGTTGGTATTATAGATGTTCTTCAAAATATCGGGTAATTTTCTCGTGCAAATGTACGCGGTCACGGCCCATTACGTTGTGTTTATGGCACGGGTAAATGAACAGGTCGGGATAGGTGCGTGCGTCTACGCAGGCTTTCATGAACGATAGGGTGTGCTGCGGCACACAGGTGTCATCATGATCGTCATGGATAATCAACAGATGGCCTTTCAGCTGTCCGGCTAAGTTCTTCAAATTACACTCCTTGTAGCCTTCCGGATTCGTTTCGGGTGTATCCATATAACGTTCGCCGTACATTATTTCGTAGTACCCCCAGTCTATCACAGGACCTCCGGCAACACCTACTTTGAATATTTCCGGATAGCGGAGAAGCAGGGCAGTAGTCATGTGTCCTCCGAAACTCCATCCATGTACGCCGATACGCTCACTGTCCACGTAAGGCAGGGATTTCAGATATTCTATACCTTTTACTTGGTCTTTGCCTTCTTCCACACCGAGACGACGGAAAGTGGCGTTCTCAAATGCCAGTCCACGGTTACTGCTGCCACGATTGTCGATGGTGAACATGATATAACCTTTATTTGCCATATAAGTATCCCATCCGCGTGCACCGTTCTGCCATCCTCCGGTGACACATTGTGCATGAGGACCTCCGTAGACATAGACGATAACCGGGTATTTCTTGCTTGAATCGAAGTCTGCCGGTTTCATGATTCGGAAATGCAGGTCGGTAGTGCCATCGGCTGCTTTGATTGTTCCGGTTTCGATACTTGGCATTTGGTAACCTTCGTAAGGACTTTTGGCGGTTAGCAGATTGACGGTTTCTTTGAACTTCTTTGTGTCTACCAGATTGATAATGCGGGGTTGGTCTTTGGTCGAATAACGGTCGATAAGATATGTGCCGGATGCATTGAGCAGTCCGTTATGTTCGCTTTCTTGAGAGGTACTGAATGGCTGATTCATCTTTCCGTTGGCGGTGTTAACGGCGAAATGTCCGCTCTTCAACCCCTCTATGGCAGTGAAGATGATATCTTTGCGTTTGGTATTGAATCCCAGAATCTCACTTACCAACCAATCTCCTTTAGTTAGTTGTTTTACCTTACAGTATTGACGGTATGTGCCACCGTTGGCAGAAGTATGTGTTTCGGGATATATCTTGGTGCGTGTATCGAAGAGATAAAGGTGGTTGTAGCCATCCCGCTGACTTTGGTAGATGAACTTGGTGTCATCCCATGGCAAGAATACGATTGGATTTTGCGGTTCGACGTATTTGGGATGTGTCTCTTCATATAAAGTCTGCATCAGCTCACCTGTCTCTGCATTATATTGGCAGAGTTTGGCATGGTTCTGATCGCGGTTTACCTCTATGAGATAAAGACTTTTTTCGTCCGGTGCCCAACTGATATTGGTGAAATAACGATTGGTGGGATCGCCTGTATTCAAGTAAATGTTTTTATCGGTAGAAGGGTTATAAATACCGACTTGTACCTTGTGGCTGGTCATTCCGGCCATCGGATAACGTATGTTATTTACTTCTCCTACACGTGCTGTGATGTCTACAAGCGGATATTGAGTCACCATACTTTCGTCCATACGGTAGAAAGCGAGCAAATTGCCTTTCGGACTCCAAAAGGTTCCTTTGTTGATACCGAATTCATTGCGGTGCACAGATTGTCCGCAAACGATACCTTCGGGTTCGTTGGTGATTTGTCGTCCGTTGACATACAGATTGTTTTTTACGGTATAGGCGAGATTCTTATTGATAGCATAGTCATAGTTGGCAGATGGTTCTTTGGGTAGGTCATCTCTGCCGATAACTTCTTCCTTCTTCCAATTGTAAACAGCATAGCGGACGTTTCTAGGTAGCAATACTTCCGTTTTGTCATCCCAGAGGAATTGGAGGTCGTAAAGATGAGATAACTTTGGGTATCCGGCAGATGCCAGTGCTTTGTTTACTTGTTCACGGGTGAACAGGACTTCTTCTTTTCCTGTTTGGGGTTGAACCGAATAAAGAGTGTCGATGCCCGGTTTGATGCATTCGTCACCCCACCATTGCAGTCCGTACAGGTTTTCTGCATAGAGGTAACTCTCGCCGCCCGGAATCAGTTCTTCCAGCATCGGCTTTTTGGTTTCTTGTGCCATAACATTGAATCCGATTGGTAGTGCCAACAATAACAGAATGGCTCTTTTTCCAATTTTACTCATTGCTCTTTTCTTTATTATTTGTTTTAAATCCTTCTATTTTTACTCTGTCCAAAGGAGTCTGTTTTGATTGGATAATTGCACTTATTTTTGCAAAGGCATTAAATAGGTCGTCAAATTGTTTTTCGTAACTTTCTCTATCAGAAGTAATATCTTCTTCGAGGTATTCGATGCGTTGTTTTAATTCTTCCAATTCTTTTTGAGGAACACTAGATAGAAGATATTGGCGCATACGTACAAAAGCGCGAATAATATTGATATTCACTTCCACAGCGGTCTTGGATTTGAGGACGCTAGATAACATGACTATACCATATTCAGTAAATGCAAATGGAAGATATTTGATGTTATGTCCTTGTCCAGTTTTCAAGGTCGCAATTTGCGACCTTGAAAACTGGACTTCTTCTTTTGTTAGCTCGAACATAAACTCAGCAGGAAAGCGCTCGATATTACGACGCACTTGTTCTTTGAGACGTTTAGTCTCAACTCCATACATTTCTGCTAAATCAAAGTCAAGCATAACCTTTTGCCCTCTGATTTCGTATATTTTGTTTTCTATAATGGCTATATCATCCATTTTTGACTGGTTCCGATTTTCGGTTGAACATTAGAACTATGATGTAAACTTGAAGTTCCAAATTGGAATTTCAAGTTTTTAATTAATTATTAACTAGTGAATTATGGAGCGAATAAGTGCCCAAGATTGAAACAACTTATTCCTCTTCCTTCTTCGGAATTCTCGGCTCCCGGTTCCCCCTAAATTCTCTTGGTCCTCTCGAATCTCTTCCTTCACGGAATTCTCCGCGTGGTTTTCTATCTCTGTCACCACCTTTGAAATCACCACCTTCTTTACGTGGCTTGTATTCTCCCTCTCTGCGAGGTCTGGACTCACCTTCTCTGCGTGGCTTAAATTCTTTTCTTTCTCTGAATCTTGGAGTCTGTTCAGTTGCACTTTCTTTCTTTTCTTCACCCTCTTCCTGGCTCTTGAACTCTTTGTATTTTCCGTCAAAAATCTCATATTTGCGGAACTCACACTCTAATGGTCCATTGAACAAAGGAACCTTCTGGCTTGCCTTCAAACCAATCTGGTCGAAACACTCTTCCCGATAAGAAAGCACCCATGCTTCGTTTCCTACAAACGCATGTTTCAGACGTTCGCCGATCATTTGATAGAGACCGAGCAAATCATTTGTAGAAATACGTTCTCCATAAGGAGGATTGGTAATGATGATTGATTTCTCTTTTGGCTGTTCAAACTGTTGGAACGGTTGGAGTTTCAGCACGACGTCTTTCGACACACCGGCAGCTTTTATATTGTGAGTTGCAATCTCATTCGCTTTCGGATTGTTATCATACCCATAAATCTTATGAGTAAATTCACGCTCCTGGCTGTCGTCATTGTAAATCTCATCGAACATATCCGCATCGAAATCCACCCATTTCTCGAAAGCAAATCCTTTACGGAATACTCCCGGTGCAATATTCTTTGCAATCAGTGCCGCTTCGATAGGAATAGTGCCCGAACCGCACATCGGGTCAATCAGGTCGCATTCTCCACGCCATCCGGTCATCAAAATCATGCCGGCAGCCAACACCTCATTCAACGGAGCCTCTACCGCTTCCTGGCGATAACCGCGACGGTGCAGTGATTCTCCTGAAGAGTCCAAAGACAAAGTGCAAGTAGTCTGTGCAATGTGAATATTCAGCAGTACGTCCGGATTGTTGATGCGGACAGATGGGCGTTTCCCGGTTTTCTCGCGGAAGTAATCCACAATCGCATCCTTTACCTTATATGAAACGAACTTTGAATGGCGGAATTCTTCGCTGAACACTACCGCATCAATGGCAAATGTCTTGTTTACATCAAGATATTCTTCCCATGGAATGGTTTGTATCTGATTATAAACCTCGTCTGCATCTTTAGCAGTGAAGTTTTTAATTGGTTTCAGAATGCGGATAGCAGTACGAAGGCAGAAATTTGCTTTATACATCATACGTTTATCTCCACTGAATGAAACCATTCGACGGCCTATTTGAATGTCGTTGGCTCCTAGTGTTGTCAGTTCCTCTGCAAGTATCTCTTCCAGTCCTTGGAAGGTCTTGGCTATCATCTCGAATTGTTCGCTCATATATAGTTATTTGATATTATTTTTTTGCTTTGGTTTGTACGATTCTTGCTCCGGCAGGCACGTTCTCCGTTACCCAAATGTTACCTCCTACAGTTGCATCGTGCCCGATAGTGATTCTTCCCAAGATAGTGGCGTTGGAATAAACAATAACATTGTCCTCCAGAATAGGGTGGCGGGGAATCCCTTTGATAGGCTTTCCGTCAGCATCCAACGGGAAACTTTTGGCCCCCAAAGTAACACCTTGGTATAGTTTGACATTATTACCGATAATACTGGTTGCACCGATTACGACACCCGTACCGTGGTCGATAGTGAAGTAACTGCCTATTTTAGCTGCCGGATGGATATCAATCCCTGTTTCGCTATGCGCCATTTCTGTGATGATACGGGGAATTAAAGGCACTCCGAGTTCCAGCAATTCGTGTGCTATCCGATAATTGCTGATAGCTTTAATAGCCGGATAGCAGAAGATTACCTCTCCATAGCTTTCGGCGGCAGGGTCACCGTTATAGGCAGCTTCCACATCTGTTGCCAGTATTTTCCTCATGGTGGGCAGTTTGCTGATAAACTTAGCGGCAAGGCGGGCTGCTTCTTCCCGTTTGGAGTCGGAGCAGACGTTGCATTTTCCTTCTATGGAAGTACTAAAACACAATCCGGCCAGAATTTGCTCTGTGAGCAGATCAAATAGTTTCTCAACGTTTACACCAATGTGATAATTGATAGTCCGGCTGTTAATGGTCGAATTTCCGTAATAACCGGGAAATAGAATAGAGCGTGAGAGCTCGATAATTTCATACAAGACTTTAGCAGAAGGCAGTGGTTCGCCATCTTTGTGTTGATGAAACAGTCCTTTGTAAGATTCGCTTT